>OCVV012859505.1_pt1 | contig 24392 bp, 22 predicted proteins | sample 1539721 | NCBI WGS metagenome assembly OCVV01 (sample SAMN02144230, study PRJEB22623) | gut metagenome | biome: sheep rumen | host: Ovis aries | place: New Zealand
ACAAGTTCAAACAGTTCCATAATCGCAAGCACCACAATGCCTGTCCAAAGAATGCCTGCAACCATGTTGGGGTAATCGGAATAGTCGGCGTAAAATTGCACAAAATGACCGAGCCCCGTATTTTCGCCGAAAAGTTCAGCCACGGTGAGCATGATGAACGAAAGTCCCATGCCTACAGAAAGCCCCGAAAATATTGACGGCAGGCTTGCTACAAGGGCGATTCTCCACAAGTACTCAAACTTTCCGATTCCGATAATGGCAGCGTTACGCTTGTATTTTTCGGGGATTTCGGCGGCACCGGCAGCCGTATTCAAGTAGATGGGCCAAAAGGCGGCAATAAAAATGATGAATGTCGAAGACAAATAGAACGTCGGAAGAATCGCTATCGCGTAAGGAATATAAACGTTGGGGGGAATGGGGGCCGCAAATCTGGAAATGGGTTTTAGCATATTGGAGACCCACGGAATGGAACCGGAAACAATTCCGATAGAGATTCCGACAATCGACGCCACCAAATAGGCGGGCACCAGTTTTAAAAGAGAGGCTCCTGCACTGCGCAAAAGTTCTTCTCGCGAATCAAAGAGGGCTTTCAGTATGGCCTTAGGAGACGGGAACAGGTATTGACTGTCCCATTCCGGGCCGCAGCTGATCAGCACCCAAATTCCTAACAAGAAGAGAAGAAAAAGGATTCCTGAAAACTTGGATAAGTATTTTGTAAAGGTTCTCATATGCTAGCACCTTCTTGTACAATGTGGCCTAGTTTTTCAAGGATGTCCTTGTGGTAGGCGTCTTCAATAGTTGCAATGGTTTCTTGGACTTTTTCGTTGCGGAACCAGTCTCCGTGATTCTTCTTTACCGGAAAATCGAGCGGGATGTCTGCAATGACGCGCCCCGGAGTCGAGCCTAAAACGATAATGCGGCTCCCGAGATAAACGGCTTCGCGAATGTCGTGCGTGACAAACAATGTGGTAATCGGCCGGTCTTTGACACCGCGGCAAAGTTCTAACACCAAATCTTGCAAACTCGCCCTGTTTACCGGATCGAGAGCGCCAAAGGGTTCGTCTAAAAGAAGGGCGTCTGCGCTGACACTTAAGGCACGCGCTATGGCTCCGCGCTGGCGCATTCCGCCCGAAAGTTCAAAGGGGTATTTATTCAGGCTTCCTGAAAGTCCTACTAGGTTCAGATATTCTTCGGCTAAATTTTTGGCGTGGCTCGTTTTCAGTTTTTTTGCCTTTTTAATGGCGAGCGTTACATTTTGGAGAAGTGTAAGCCAAGGGAAAAGGGTGTAGTCCTGAAAGACTACACTCCTTTCTGCAGAAGGCTTTTCGATTTCTTTTCCTTTCCAGTAGACATGTCCCTCGCTCGGCTTGGTAAACCCAGCGAGAAGGTTCAGCAAAGTGGTCTTGCCACTACCGCTTTCGCCTAGCAGACATACGAACTCACCTTGATTGATTTTCAAGTTAATGTCTTTCAGGATGGCTCTGCCATCGTACGAAAAACCGAGATTCGTTGCTTCAAAACCATTTTGCTTTATTGTCATACTTTCCTTAATTCCTGGACTTGAAAATGTTTTCTGCCTTGGCGTAGAATTCGGACTTGGGATTTTCCTTGCGAAGTTCTGCGATGGCGGCCTTGTAGAAATCGGTGCGAACGTATTCGGAGACTTTCTTGTCGGACTTGATGAATTCGGCATCTTTCAAGAAATCCCAAAAGAATTCGACACCCTTCACGTTCGGGTCCGTGTCCTGCGTGACGTGCCCGCTGTAGAACGCCTTGTTGACAAGAGCGGTATCGAGCTTGATCCACTTGGCAATAATTTCCACACTCTTCTTGTGGTCATTTTGCACCAGTTCTTCAGCTTCGATCAGCGACTTGACCAAGCGCTTGTAAACGTCATCACGGCCTTCGATTTTACGGAGCGATGCAATGAGGCGGCAGCAGATATGGCCGGGGTTAATGTCCTTACTGCGGAGCACCACGGAAAGGCCGGCTTCTTCGGCGCGGAGATCATGCGGGCCCCAAGTGACACCTGCGTAAACGCTACCGTTTTTGACGGCTTCGATCACGGCGGGCGGATTCTTGAGTTCTACAATGGTGACATCCTTACGCCAATCGATACCTTCTTTCTTGAGACCACCGCGGACAATGGCGTCGGCAGTACCCAAGCGAATGGTGGCGATTTTCTTGCCCTTGAGGTCACTCAGCTTCTTGACGGAGCCTGCGTTTTCTTTGCGGGTAATCACGGCCTGGTCACCGCCCATGATGCCACCAATCACGCGGATGTCGGCACCCTGCGAAATGTGAATAAGCGGAGCGAGCGAGCCGAATGCGCCTGCATCGAGTTTACCTGCGCGAACAGCGGCAATGCCGTCGCCGGAATTCGAAAATTCAACGAGCGTTACGTCAAGGCCATTTTTCTCGAAAATGCCAGCATCTTTAGCGATAAAGAATTTTCCTTGACCTGTAGAAGACAGGTAACCGATGGAAATCTTGTCTGCGGCGATTGCAGAAGTGGCGCAGGCGAGGCTAAAGAGGAATGTGAAAGCAATTCGATTGCGGATTTTATTGAAAATTTGTTTCTGATTCATGATTCAAGTCTCCTTCGTTAGAAACCATAGGTTGCAGAAAGTTGATAGCGGTTCAAGTCGGCTTCTTTCACGGTGCCGGCGGTTAGATAGTCGGTCTGAACGTGCAAGTATTCAACACCGAGCGAGAAAGCATCGGTCAGGCTGTAGGTGGCGTTTGCGAAAACGGAAATGTTCTGTTCGCGGCCGCCCACACTTTCGATGTCATCGCGGTTCAGCTTGTCAATGCCCGCACCAGCGTTAATTGCCAGTTTTTGGATCAGTTTAGCTTGCAGAGCAAACCATCCGCCGTATGCCTTGATGCCTTTGACGCTTTCGGGGTCTTCGGTGTTGGCGACAAATCCACGACCGATGCCGGCAGCGTATGTATCCAGGTTTTCACCGACGAATCCTTCGCCAAGGAAGGTAATCGCGCTTGTGATGGGGAGAGTCAAGTCAACGTTAGCAGACCAGGTGGGAATATCCTTGGTCTTGCCGGTTGCGTCCAAGTCGATTTCTTCTTGTCCGTAATGGCCCGAAACGCCCAAACCAGCCTTCTTGTTATCTACCCACAGCGGAAGCGCAATGCCGATGCGGCCCTGGAAAGTAGGAATGTCGGCGTCGGTACCGGTTTCCGAGGCAGAGGAGGAGTTGTAAGGCTGATTTTCGCCAATGGTGCGGACAACAGCGGCGGCAATATCCACGGAGCCTTCACCAACAGGAATTTTCTCGGTGAGTCTTAGCTGAGCCCTACGAAGGCCTGCGTCACCAGAGTTGTTGAGAACGCCTGCGTTAAGCGTCGGGGTTATCAACGGAGAAATCACGTCCCAGGTTTGACCGCCCAAAATAGAGAAGCCAGTCTTGCCGAAAGAAATTTCACCGTAGCCGTGGCGGAGACGCGGGGTAGGATTGTTGGCTGAGCCACCACCGTAAAAGTCTACTTCGACTTTACCGTTGGCCTTGATATAAGTCGTATCGCTACCGCTCGAAAGATTGAAACCGATTCGAGTCAGGTTCGGAGTCAAGTGCCAGCCACCATCGTTTTCGTTGGTGAGGTCAGAAGCGGCAACGAAGTTGGCAAAGTTACCGTTATTGCTCTTGGAATCTTCGTAGGCGGCGTTGAGAGATGCAAAACCGTAAAGGGTTGCAGTTACGCCGGTTTTTGTAGTGACCGAAATCGGTTCGGCGGCGAAAGAGGTGATTGCAGACAAAAGAATAATCTTGGCAGCTATATTTTTTGATGTGATATTCATTTATATGTCTCCTGATTGAAAATTTTATGAGTTGAGTAACAATGCAAAAAAATTTTTTTGCATGACGTGATTTAATTTTGTTTTGGGGATGGTACTTACTGGCGAATGCCTTGAGCAACACTATGAAGTCTACACATATAGGTATCCTCGTTCTGATTTGTTTGCTCTTCGGAACGTGATGTTCTCGAATTTTTGTGCGTAAAAAGTAGAAATGAAAATGGGCTTGTAAAATACTTTTTCTTTATAACTTAATATAGAGTTGAACTTGAACTATTTGCGACAAATATTGTCATACGATTTAAGAAAATGCCGCCTGAATAATCAAGCGACATTTATTAGGAGAGTAAAAAGAATTGTTTAATTTGTATTAAAATTATTTGCCACCGACAGAAGTGCTATAAATCTTTTCGAGCAAATTAAGCGCACCCTTGTAACCAACGAAGCTGCGATTGATAATCAACGTTTCGCTAGAAGGCGGAGTAATTTCGAAAAGCAATGCATTCTTTTCATTGGCGATATTGATTTCCCACGAAGAGGCGAGAATCAAAGGCTTGCCCGAAGAGAAATTCACTTCTTTAATGGACTTTTCAATCAGGTAGCCATCTTCTTCAAATTCCACGTCGACATTGACACCTTCGCTAATGTTGTGGAATGCATCTTCGATACCTTTGCGGAATTTTTCTGGCGGATCGTCACTGATGATTGCCTTGCGCGGAATAAGGCCGATTTGGTCCACGAGGAACTTGGTGTAGGCAAGCGTGTAGGCGGAATCTGCGGTAATGGCAAATTCGCTGGGCATACCGAACCAGTATTCGGCGAAGAATTCAGAGAAGTGTTCCAGATAGTAGTAATAAATCTGATTTTCTTCCTTGATGAACTTTTCGCTCTGTTCCTTGTCGATTCCGGCAAATTCGACAACTTTACGGATAAATTCGCTTGTCGCTTCGGCGCCGAGAGGAATTTCAGGAATGTGCAGGAACGGCTGACCGTATTTTTCCTGGAGGTGTTCTGCGTTTCGAACGCCCACCCACGGAGAAATCACCAAGTTGAATTGGGCCTCGGGAATGCGCAACCAGTCAGCGACACCGTTATTTTCGGGTCCGAACAGCACGTTGACTTCTAAACCTGCGCCGCGAAGAATGCGGGCGATTTCCTGATAGTCTCCGCGCCAGTTCTGGTTGTAGTAGGGCGTTTCGAACCAAAGGTTTACCAGACCCTTTTTGCGTTCGCCGCTGTAATCGCCCACAAACTGGTCAACGATGGCGTTTACGACTTCTTCGTGACCGAAAAGGTTGTTGCCCTTGAAACCAGCGGTATCGACAGACACAATCGGGTAGCCCAAATCGCGGTAGCCACGAACCAGGCTTGAAACGTCGTCACCGATAAGGCCGCCCACACAACCGGTAAGCACAACGTAGAGGTCACCGTTGAAAACCTTGAGCGTCGACTTGATCAACTGATCCAAAGTCTTGATGCCACCAAAAACGATGTCGTTTTCGGTAGAGTTTGCACTCGGCATGTTGCCGGCACCGGCATAAATGCTGCCCTGGAAACCGTTTTCAAACGTGAGGAATGCGGTTTGCTTCAGCTGGCAACCCGGAGAGCAGTTGGCAATAGGAACTGCACCCTTAATAGCGACAACAGTGTGAGATGCACCAACTGCGCAAGCGTATCGGGGGTCCGAAATAGAATTACTTTTTTTCTTTTGAATTGTAGCCATTGTTAAAAATCCCCTTGTTATGCGCTAGTCGAATTGGATTCTGTACCAATTTTCAGTTTGAGATTTCTCGGTTCCGGCAAATCTTCAAGTGCTTCCGGATGGTGCGTCAGGTAGAACGGATCGTCCTGAGCAAGCCACCAGTCAGAATACGGAAGTTTCACGTTGCGTTTGAGCACCTGGTTAAACTTGGTACGTGCAATCACGCCCTTGAGCATTTCGCCGATACGGAGAATGCCTTGATAGCCCACCGGAATATGTTCGTCACCCATGGTGAGAGTCGGGAATCCGAGATGGCCCGCGACAGAGGCGAGACCCGGATGGCGAATGAGCAAGAAATCCGTCTTGGCGCGCTTCAGAAGCTGCGGAAGCTGGAAGGCGCGGGTCTTACTAACGGTATAGTGCGGAATATCGCCGTAGGTTTCGACCAGTTCCTTCAAGGTATCCTGATGTTCGCCACCGCCGTCGTAAACAGGGTCGTGGTGGAACACGAGTGCAGCGTCGTGGCCGATTCCGAGTTCCGAAAGAACACTGATAAGACCGTGTGCGTATGCAGAACCCGTCATTACGATGCCGTTTTTACCCTTGAAAAATTCGCGGAGTTCGGCAAGCTTCGGAGCAATGCGCTTGTGCTCGCTTTCGATGTATTCTTCGGCTTCTTTTTCTTTGCCGACCACCTTTGCGATAGCGCGAAGCCATGCATCGGTACCCTTGATGCCGTAAGGCTGCGGAGCGTCAATCTGCGGAACACCGAAAGATTCTTCAAGTGCTGTTGCCATGTAGCCGCCCAACGTATCGCAGAAGGTAGCGGTAGCGACTGCTTCGGAGGCCTGGCGAATTTCTTCGAAAGAGGCGGTATCCAGAAGGTAGTTCACGCGCAGCCCAAGCGGAGCAAGCATTTCGGAGAAATAGTCCGAACCCCAGAGGGCAACGATGTTAATCAAGTCATTCTGTTTCTTGGTCGGGTGGCGTTCCACAATCTGGCGAAGCACACCATGGAAAGCGACGTCGAAACCCGTAGACCAGTGCTTGGAACGGAAACCTTCGCAATGCAGCGGAATAATGGGCACGCCAACTTCCGGTTCCATTTCTTCGGCAATAGAATCGATGTCTTCGCCAATGATGGCGGTAGCGCAAGCCATACCGATGAAAATCGCCTTGGGGTTAAAGCGTTCCTTTGCGTCGAGGATGGTCTGACGGAGCTTTTCGGAAGCGCCAAAGACCATGTCCTTTTCTTTCAGGTTCGTGCTGATGTTCAGCGTATTCTGTAGGGGCTTTCCTCGGCGGCGAAGGCCGTTATGCATCGAGAGGTTAAACTTGGAGTTTTCGCCGCTGCAACCGATAGGAGAATGGTCAATCAGGGCGCAGTCCGTAAGGTTACCCACCTGGCACTGCACAATTGCGTTAGAGCACATGGTCTCTTGGTTCAGCGGAGAAGCAAGTTCGCAAAGTTTGCAGCCCGAGCCCTTGCCCGCGCAGCCACCATGTTTTTTCGCGCTGCGTTCGTCATAGGCCGATTCCTTAATCAAATCGCTTGCCTTGCCGTCCCAGCCGATAATCGTACCCAGTCGATACTCGCGGTTTTCGACTGAGGTCATGTTCAAATTAATATTAGTCTTGGCCATGAACCCTCACATTAAATCTGGTAGTCTTTTTCCATCATGCCGTAATCGATGAGAATCTGTTCCAAACGGTCCTGCGTCATCGGGGTCGGAATGGTAAAGAGTTCGTTTTCGTCGATATTCTTGGCGAGTTCACGATAGACGTTTGCTTGGCTAGACTTGGGCTCGAATTCAATCACGGTCTTCTTGCGGATTTCAGCCTGCTGCACAATGTTGTTGCGCGGCACATACTGAATCAGCTGCGTGTTGAGTTCCTTGGTGAAGGCACGGAGCAGGTCAAGTTCGTTATCCACGTTACGGCTGTTACAAATGATACCGCCCAGGCGCACTTCACCGTGCTGGGCATACTTGGCGATACCCTTACAAATGTTGTTAGCGGCATAAAGAGCCATCATTTCGCCGGAAGCGACGATGTAGATTTCTTTTGCCTTACCTTCACGAATCGGCATCGCGAAACCGCCGCACACCACGTCACCGAGCACATCGTAAAAAACGTAGTCCAAGTCTTCGGTGTAGGCGCCGAGCTGTTCGAGCATGCTGATGGAGGTGATAATGCCGCGTCCTGCGCAACCCACGCCCGGTTCCGGGCCACCGGATTCCACGCAACGAACGCCTTTGAAGCCGACTTTTTCAAGATCGGAAAGTTGAAGTTCGGTTTTATTGTCGCGGATAGTATCGAGCACCGTTTTTTGGTGAAGGCCACCGAGCAAAAGTCGAGTTGAGTCTGCTTTAGGGTCACAACCGACTACGAGAACGTGCTTTCCTTGTTCTACAAGACCTGCGGTCAGGTTTTGAGTTGTGGTAGATTTTCCGATGCCACCTTTACCATAGATAGCGATTTGACGTAAACGCTTTGACATGAGATTTGTCTCCTTGTTAATTCCCTACTAAAACACTAGGCAGGTGTAAGCTAGAATTTGTGTCAACCCTTTCCAATACATTTTGCATCCGTTTCGCCAAAAAAAATCACTTTTTTTACTTTGTTATAAAAAGTGTTTATGGCCTTTATTAGCGTGAACCTATCGCTCGGCGGAAAATGGGAAAGACGATAAATTGGATATATAACACACGTTAGGAAGAACCTATGACGAACAGAAAAAAATGATCTTTTTTGATATTTGCTATTGATGTCATATTGATTTTCCTCATTTGTTTTTTAGTTTTTTAATGCTTCTTAAAAATCGCAGAAGCATTAACCGCGCTACAGAACGCTAGGCAAAACGTTCATCAAATTTTATACAAACTAAATCGGCATGTGCTGTGTCGATCATTTTACACTGTTTTGTATTTTGCGAGGTTTTATGGCGACCGATCAAGAGACAGTTTTTAGAGAACATCCATGTTTTGGAGCTTGTAAGAATCGGAAAGGACGAATTCATTTGCCTGTTGCTCCGGGTTGTAATATTGAATGCCGTTTTTGCGACAGGCGTATCAATGAAGACGCTCAGATTCCAGGGAACACGAGCAAGGTGATTAAGCCCGAAGAAGCTTGTGGCTACATTCGCAAGGCTTTGGAATTTGTGCCGGAACTCACTACCGTGGGTATTGCTGGTCCTGGCGATACGTTGGCTACGCCGTTTGCGTTAGAAACTTTCCGTTTGGTAAAAAAAGAATTTCCGCAACTCATTCGCTGCATGAGTACGAATGGACTTTTGCTGAGTGATAAGGCGGACGAAGTCATCGATGTGGGGATTGATACGCTGACGGTAACCGTGAATGCTGTGGATCCAGAAATCGAAGCGATGATCAATGCAAAAATTTTTTACCACGGCAAAACCTATACGGGTGTAGAGGCAGCAGAAATTTTGATTCAAAATCAACTCGAAGGGATCCGCAAAGTGGCAAAGAGTGGAACGCTTGTAAAAGTGAATACGGTTCTTTGCCCGGGCATTAATGATAGGCACATCGAAGAGGTGGCTGCCACTGTACGCGAAGCGGGTGCGATCATCTACAACATCATTCCATTGATTCCGCAAAATGGTTTCAAGGACATTCCTGCGCCGACGCCCAAAACGCTTGCGATTGCACAGGAGCAGGCTGGGGTATTCATTAATGTATTCAAACATTGTGCGCATTGCCGTGCCGATGCCGTTGGCGTCCCGGGTGTTTACGATGTCGGGGCACAAATCTACATGGATCGTATCCGTGTAAAGGAGACTTTCTCTCATGGCTAAATATAGAGTTGCAGTCGCCACAAACGATGGCGAAAATGTCAATGTTCACTTTGGGCATGCCGCGGCGTTCGACGTCTACGAAGTCGATGAAGAAAGCGGAAAATTTGAAAAAATCGAAGTCCGCGTAAAGCCGGAACATTGCGACGGTTCGTGTGGAGATGGCTCTTGCGGAAATCGGGATTTGGAACGTTCGTCGATGTTTTCGGCGGCTAAAAATCTGTCGGATTTGGATTACGTTCTTTGCTCGCAGCTTGGTCCGCAGGCAGTGCAGGCGTTGACCCGTTTTAACGTGCGCGCTTTTGATATCGCGCTTCCCATTGCCGAGGCGATTGCCAAGATCAATCTATACCGCAAGAACGTTGCAGAACGCGCTCAGAGACTAAAAGGTTTACTGGATAAATAAAATGATGACCCTGATTGCAAGATGCTGTTGTAAAAGCGACCGATGTTGACGGGCGTTTATTGCGGTATTGAATCATTTTTTCGCCCGTGTAAAGATGTCTTGCACGGGCTTTTTTATGGGCTTTGTCAGCCTGCAACTCCAAAATCTTTAGGAAATAAAATAATGGAAAGCTTAACAGCAAAATTGTGCGCCTTTGCGCGTGCCTGGCATTCTCTGCAATCAGACCCTACCGTTTTCAATGACTTTTTGGCGCTCGACCTGATGGGCCGCGAAGAGTACGAAAATGTTTCGCGCTTGATTCTAAAGCGGTTCCCACGGGAATCAGAAAATTCGGTCGAATATTTCAATCGTAAATATTTTCTTCCGATTGTTCTTTCCAGAAGTCGCTTTGCCGAAGACCGTGTAAAACTTCTTGCCCGTTTCGGTAAAATTCAATACGTGATTTGCGGTGCGGGCGTTGACACGTTTTTATTCCGCAATAAAAATCCGAATGTAGAAGTTTTTGAGCTGGATTTGCTGCCGACGCAAAGTTACAAGAAAAATCGCATTCAAGAACTCAAATGGAAAGTTTCGGAACATGTCCATTTTGTCGCAGTCGATTTTAGCAAGGACAGCATTGTCGAACGGCTCGTTGCAAACGGCTTTGACTGCCAAATGCCTACGGTCATTAGCATTCTCGGCGTTTCATATTACCTTCCGCTATCTGTCTTTGCAGAGACCGTGCGCCAGTTTTCGGAGATGGCTTCCTCAGGTATTTCGATTCTGTTTGACTACCTGCAAAAAGATACTCTTTCGAATTCGGTCCTGGAATTGCGGAAAATCGTTGCGGATTGTGGGGAAACAATGGCCGAAGGCTACTTGGATCTTGAAGTTTTTGAAGTTTTGGATCGTTACGGTTTTAAGGTGGACGAATTCCTTGGCGAAAGAGCGTTGCAACAGCGTTATTTTTTGGAGGAAAATCTAAGACCTTTTGATTCTGTGCGCTTGATTGCGGCCGTAAAATAGTCAAACTGAGGACGTTGACCGATGACATTTTTTATTTTATACTATTTTTGTAGGAAATAGGAAAGGATAAATGCATTATTTGATTGTTCCCGGTTTGAATAATTCTGGCCCGAGCCATTGGCAGACATTTTGGACAAAGAGCTTGCCTTCTGCAAGCCGTGTTTATCAGCATTGCTGGGATAAGCCACAAAAAGAAGATTGGGTTGAAACGCTTGACGAGTCTGTTCGCCAACTGAAGGACGACACGATTCTTGTTTCGCACAGTTTAGGCGTTGTAACGACCGCGCTTTGGCTTTTGCGTGCGCGAAAGGAAAACGCTCTTCCGGAAAATATCAAAGGTGCGTTCCTGGTGGCCCCGGCGGATGCCGATTGTGTCGAAATCATTAAGGATTTTGCTCCAATGCCTACGGAAAAATTGCCGGTGCCTACATGTGTTGTGGGCAGCGAAAATGATCCGTATATGACTTTAGAGCGTGCAAAGTTCTTTGCCCGCGCGTGGAATGCGAAATGGTTTAACGCGGGAAGTCTCGGACATATCAATTCGGATTCGAATTTGGGGGAATGGGAACAGGGCCGCAGGTTCCTTTCCGAGTTTGAAAAGAGTTTATAAAAATTCTGATAACTACCCAAAGAAAAATATTATAGCCTAATAACCCAGTTCTGCTTGACGGAAGATTCTTTTTTGGTTATATTATACCTATACAAAAGATAGGAAATAGAACAATGACGGATTCCTTATTCACAATGAACTCTTGCAACATGTGCTGTTGTCGATGTCGAACGAGCGACTAGTTTTTAGGCTTTGATCTAAAGATGGTTCCCGCTCGGTCATGTACCTCTGAGTGGGATTTTTTTTATTCCGGGTTTTAAAAGGCGCAAGCGCCAAAGGATTTTAAGAATGTCAACATCCAAGTATATCGAAACGAAACTCATTCACGGCGGCATCGATGGCGATAAGGTCACGGGAGCTGTCAACGTTCCTATTTACCAGACTTCGACTTATAAACAGTCAGGTCTTGGCGAAAATACGGGCTGGGAATATTCCCGCACGGGGAACCCAACGCGAGCTGCGCTCGAAGCGTTGATCGCAGAGCTTGAAGGCGGCGTGGCTGGTTTTGCTTTTGCTAGCGGCATGGCTGCAACTTCGACAGTGCTTTCGCTTTTTAAGCAGGGCGACAAGATTATTATTTCGAGCAATGTTTATGGGGGAACCTTCCGCGTTCTGGATAAAGTTTTTAAGAATCTCGGCATCACTTATTCGATCGAAGATACGACAGACTTGGAAACGCTCGACACCAAGGTGACTCCCGATGTAAAAGCTTTCTTTGTGGAAAGCCCGGCAAATCCGCTTCTGACCGTGACGGATTTGGCTGGTGTCGCGGCAATTGCTAAGAAGCATGGAATTTTGACAATTGTCGACAATACCTTCATGACTCCTTATTTGCAACGTCCATTGGAACTCGGCGCCGACATTGTGGTGCATAGCGCGACGAAATATTTGGGCGGTCACAGCGATTTGGTGGCGGGTCTTGCCGTGACTAGTGACAAAAAAATTGCAGAACGTCTCGCCTTTACGCAGAATGCGGTGGGTGCAGTGCTTGGCCCGTTCGACTCGTTCCTTTTGATTCGCGGGATCAAAACTCTCGGCGTGCGTCTGGATCGTCATACCGAAAATGCGGAGCATATCGCTCGTTATTTGGAACAGCACGAAGCTGTAAAGCGGGTGTATTATCCGGGCCTTCCGACTGCCCAAGGCTATGAAATCAATAAAAAGCAGGCGAAGAATGGCGGCGCCATGATTTCGTTTGAACTTTATGAAAACTACGACATCAAAAAATTCTTCAAGGCCCTCAAGCTGATTTCGCTTGCCGAAAGTTTGGGCGGCGTCGAAAGCCTTGTCTGCCACCCGGCAACAATGACCCATGCCTCGATTCCGAAGGAAATCCGTGAAAAGGTTGGCATTACCGACGGACTCATTCGTTTGTCTGTAGGAATCGAAAAAGTGGATGACATTATCTTGGATTTGAATGCCGGCATTAACGCCGCGAAGGAAGCATAATATGCATTACTATGAATCGATGCAGTCTTTAATCGGAAAGACTCCACTTGTAAAACTTTCGCATGTCGGCGTGTCCGAAGGCGCAAACCTGTTTGCGAAACTGGAACTTTGGAATCCCTCGGGCAGCGTGAAAGATCGCACCGGCCTTTACATGGTGAACGATGCGATTGAAAAGGGCCTCTTGAAACCGGGAGGAACCATTGTCGAAGCGACTGCGGGCAATACGGGCTTGGGAATTGCCTTTGCGGCTCTTAACCGAGGCATCCGCGTGATTTTCGTCGTGCCCACCAAATTTTCGCAAGAAAAACAAACTCTGATGCGTGCCCTCGGGGCAGAAATCATTAGCACTCCGCGCGAAGAAGGAATGCTTGGTGCGGAAAAGAAAGCGGAGGAACTTTTAAAACAAATTCCGGGTTCCGTTTCGCTTCGCCAGTTCCGTAATATGGCTAATCCGCTCGCGCATTACGAAACCACCGGTCCGGAAATTTACGAAGATCTTGATGGAAACGTAGACTATGTGGTTGCAGGCGCAGGAAGTGGTGGCACTTTCAGTGGCATTCTCAAGGCGCTCAAGGAACGCAATCCAAAAATTCAGGGCGTCCTGGCGGATCCGATAGGCTCTACCTTGGGCGGTGGGGAACATGGAGATTACAATATTGAAGGAATTGGTAACGATTTTGTTGCCGACACGATGAATATGGATTTGGTGGATCAAGTCATCAAGGTTAGCGACGACGAAGCGATAGCAGGCTCTCGCGAATTGGCTGCAAAAGAGGGTATATTTGCAGGGTCGTCTTCGGGTGCAGCGTTTGCTGCGGCCAAAAAGTTGATCGCTTCGGGAGTCAAGGGAAACGTCGTTTTCATTGCGCCTGATCGAGGAGACCGTTATTTCAGCAAAGGACTTTATAAATGACGCTTCAGCAACTTCGCTATGTGATCGGCATTGCCGAAATGGGGTCTTTTAATAAGGCCGCGGAAAAACTTTACGTTTCGCAACCGTCGCTTACGGCTGCTGTGCGAGACTTGGAAGATGAACTGAATATTTTGATCTTCAATCGTTCGAGCCGTGGCGTTTCTTTGACCAGTGAAGGCGAAGAGTTTGTTGCTTACTCTCGGGAACTGATGGAACATTTTGAATCGGTTCTTGAAAAGTATGGAAAAATCGGAAAGCGAAAAAAAAAGTTCGGGGTATCAACTCAGCATTATTCCTTTGCTGTAAAAAGCTTTGTCGAAACGGTGAAGCTGTTCGATACGGAAAAGTATGATTTTGCAATTCGAGAAACGCGTACGAAGGAAGTGATCGAAGATGTCGCTGCTTTTAAAAGCGATATCGGAATCCTTTACCTGAGCGATTTCAACCGCAAAATCATTTCCAATTTATTGGATGCGCGTGATTTGGAATTTCATAAGCTGATCGATTGTAAAGCTTATGTGTATCTGTGGAAAAATCATCCGCTGGCAAACAACAAGTATATTACGCTAAAGCAGCTGGATGATTACCCGTGCCTTTCTTTTGAACAAGGGGATGACGGATCTTTTTATTTTGCCGAAGAAATTTTAAGTACAAATGAATACAAACGCACCATCAAAGCGAATGATCGCGCTACGATGTTGAATTTGATGGTCGGGCTGAATGGCTACACGCTTTGCTCGGGAATTATTTGCGAAGAATTGAATGGCGAAGATTTCCGCGCGGTTCCTTTTAAGGATAAAAGCGATGAAGCGCATTCCGTGATGGAAATCGGCTACATCTGCAAGCGGAACATGCTGCTTGGGCTAGTGGGGGAGCGTTATGTGGAAAATCTGGAAAGATATCTCAGCGGTTGCCAGAAGGAAGCCCAAAATGTTGAATAATAGATAAAAACTATATCTAACTAGAGATAAATAGTATTATTTTATATCTTGATTTCAGGAGACGATAGTACTATTTTAATACCTACAGTTCTGATAGGAAATGTTTCTGGGCCAACTACATTCCACAAGGAATCGACGGCATCATAAACGTTGAGAAAAGACCATTTAAAAAGGAAAAAGTATGTCTAAAATCTTTACTTCTGCCGACCAGCTGATTGGCCATACACCGGTCCTTGAACTTTCTCGCATTGAATCTCAGCACAAGATCCAGGCAAAAATTCTTGCGAAGCTCGAATATTTTAACCCGGCAGGTTCTGTCAAGGATCGTATTGCCAAGGCGATGCTCGACGAAGCGGAAGCCCAGGGCAAACTCAAACCGGGTTCTGTGATTATTGAACCGACTTCGGGCAATACCGGAATTGGCCTCGCCTCTGTGGCTGCGGCTCGCGGGTATCGACTCATCATTGTGCTTCCGGAAAGCATGAGCGTGGAACGCCGCCAGTTGATCAAGGCTTACGGTGCAGAACTTGTTCTTACCGAAGGCTCTAAGGGAATGAAGGGTGCAATCGCCAAGGCGGAAGAACTTGCCAAAGAAATTCCGAACAGCTTTATTCCGGGACAATTTGTGAATCCGGCAAATCCGGCGGCTCACCGTGAAACGACGGGTCCGGAAATTTGGGAAGATACTGATGGCCAGGTGGATATCTTTGTTGCGGGCGTCGGTACGGGTGGAACAATCACCGGTGTTGGCGAATACCTCAAGTCAAAGAACCCGAATGTAAAGGTTGTTGCCGTAGAACCTGCGGATTCGCCTGTCCTTTCGAAGGGAACGGCGGGTACGCATAAAATTCAGGGGATCGGCGCAGGCTTTGTGCCGGAAACGTTGAATACAAAAATCTATGACGAAGTGATTGCCGTCAAGAACGAAGACGCTTTTGTCGCGGGCCGGGAAGTGGGCAAGCATGAAGGCATTCTGGTTGGAATTTCTTCGGGTGCAGCTCTTTGGGCGGCAGAAGAAATTGCGAAGCGTCCGGAAAATAAAGGCAAGAACATTGTAGTGCTCTTCCCGGATACGGGTGACCGCTATTTTTCGACAGCGCTTTTCGCAGAATAAAGTTTAGGCATCCAATCCAAATCAGAAACGGTGTCGCAAAATTTGCGGCACCGTTTTGTGTTTACTTTAACCAGTCGTCTACTTCTTTTTCGGCTTGCTTGCGGTCGTTTTGCGCCACGTGACCGTAAATGGCAAGGCCCGGAGTTACCTTTGCGCCGGTCACGTCTTTTAAGCGCTTAAGCCCGGAAATTCCGCTGCCTTCGTGAGTGACAAAGGGGTGAATCGTTTTTCCTTGAAGCTTGTATTTTTCAAAGAAGGTGAACATGGGCATCGGCATTTCTCCCCACCAGACGGGATAGCCTACGTAGATTTCGTCGAAATCTTCCGGGTTGATCTTGACCGGTTTGATTTCTGGGCGTGCATTTTGCGCGAGCTCTTTTTTGGCAACGTTGATGCAGTCGTTGTAACTTTTGGGGTAAGCCTTGGCGGGTTCAACTTGGAGCAGCGTTCCCCCTGTTTTTTTGGCGATCATCTCGGCGATAATTTCGGTATTGCCTTTGGTGATGTTTCCGACTTCATAATTTTCGTCGGCGCGGGAATAATAGATAACGAGAACTTTCTTTTCTTCTGCCATAGAGATTCCTAGGAAAAGGGTGAGTAGAAGGAGTACTATTTTTTTCATAAAGTGTCCTTGGTTTCTTTCTTCTAATATAATGCTTAGAGCTTACTCGAAGTCAACCTTTTTGGATAATTTTTTTGTTGCTAGAATTTATAGACGCGATGATGACGCTATTTTATAATTCAAAGAAAAAGGAGATTTATATGAAAGTGATTCTGTTTAACGGTAGCCGTCGTGAAAAAGGTTGCACCTATACGGCCTTAAATCTCGTTGCCAAAGAATTGCAGGCGGCTGGCATCGAAACCCAGATTTTCTTTGTCGGCGGTCGAGTCGTTCAGGGAGAAGTGGATGCGGTCGTTGAAGAAGCGACGGCTCTTTTGAAGTCTGCCGATGGAGTTGTTTTTGGCTCTCCGGTTTATTACGCTTCGCCGAGCGGCGAAATTCAAATGTTCTTGGATCGTCTTTATATGAAAGCGGAATCGGAATTGCGCTTTAAGCCAGCCGCTTCTGTCGCCTCTGCGCGTCGTGCTGGAACGACTGCTTGCTTGGATGTTTTGAATAAGTATACGACATATGCTCAACAGCCGGTTGTGACGTCGCGCTATTGGAATATGGTGCACGGCTCTAAACCGGAAGATGTGCTGCAAGATATAGAAGGCGTTCAAATTATGAAAACGCTTGGCAGAAACATGGCCTGGATTTTGAAGAGCATTGAAGCCGGAAAGTCCGCTGGAGTTCCACAGCCTGTTGCGGAACAGAAAATCTTTACGAACTTTATCCGCTAATTTTTTGAAATATTCAACAGAAAACGTCCGCATTGTTGCGGACGTTTTTCGGTTAAATGGGTAAACGTTATTTTGCGTAAAAGATTTTGGACGTAGTCCCGGAGCGGACGATGTACTTGCCTGCGGCAGGAACTGTCGTTGTAATGGAAGATGCGTTTGCCTTGAAAATTTGATGTCCTAGCATGTCAAAAATTTGAATGTCATGGGATGTGAAATTTTCAAATTGGACTGAAATCGACTTCCCAAAGACAGAAATTTTTGGAGAAGTGACTTCTGCATGGGTAGGAATGTTTAGGGAAGATTCTTCGCTAATGGATGAACTTGAAGAATTTTCGGACGCATCCTCTGTGGTGATACTCGAAGATGAAGATTCTTCATGGATTTCTGCTGTGGTAATTTCGACTCCTGAAAGTTTGGGGTGAGCGTATCGTTTGGAAACATAATCGTTCATTTCATAATCGGTGATGTATACAAAGTTCTCTGGAACGTTCTTTGCACCGCTGTATTTGCTGTTAAAAGTTTTTGCGTCTACGGATTTAGAAGCGTCATAGGCATTGATTAGCGTGTAGCCGTAAATGTCGGATGGTGTGAACCAAGACTTGTCACTTGGCGTCGTATAAGAATCGCTAGAAGCCCAAAGGTAAGGAGCGACGCTGCTCGATCCGCTTTGCGATTGGTTTGTGTAATTCTCGATTATTGTCGCGTTGCGACCTCCGCACATGATGACAAAATCCCAGTAACCCGATGATTCCTGCCGGAATCCTTCAAAGCGGTTGTTTTCGATGTATCCAGAAGCGCCCGCATCGATGATGATGCCTGCGATGGGATCATTTTCGATCGAAGTGTTGCTGCGCAGATAATAATTGCTGTAAATATGGGCGGATCCATTTCCGATTTCGGGAAGTCTTCGGACGCAACCGTCGAATATGTTGAACATCACGCTTGTTCGATCTTCGGTGGTGACTCCGTTTTGTGTGCCGTAGACTAATGTCCAGTAGCGATTTTTAAAAATGTTGTATGAAATTGTAATGAAGTCCGGACTCCGATTTAAATCGCTTGCGTTATAGGGTGTATTGATCCAAATGAACTTTCCGACTTCGTTTACGCTGTTCGTTAAAGTGCTGATAAAGGAACAATGGTCCACCCATAAATTTTTGCTGGAATAGACTCCGAGAATAATGGCGTCGTTATTCTTTTTGGCTGTCAATGTTAAGTTGGTAAAAATCATATTGTCGCTAGGAGCGCCAAAGACTGCGTTGTTATCGCTTGCGCGGTAGCCATATTCGTTTGTTAAAAATTGGATGTCTGATATTTCGTTTGCAAGGTAGGAACCGATGAGCGTTTTATTGGATTGAACTCGGACGGATTTCTCGCTGGAAAAATCAAGGTTTGCTTCTACGACAATGGTGAGTGGATCGGAACTTTCTAGATATTTGCGTAAATCTGCGTTGTTAGAGACGAAAACGGTTTTACCGAGAAGCCCTCCGATGGCTCCCGCTTTTATGCCTTCATTTGTATAAGTGTAGGCGGCAAAGCCTTCAAGACCGTTTCGATCGAGACGCCATTTTTGTTGCCAACTTTCGTTGTAATCAGATAATGTAATCGTATTTCCGGCGGAGTTGAAAGTTAAGGCTTTGCCGGTTGACACGTTTGAAATTTTATAATAAAGTCCCTCTCCTAGGAAATCTTTTTCGACGACGGAAATGTTCCAATTCTGGGTCGAACCGTTTTCCGCATCGGAAAGTCTCGCCGTATCACCGTCTGCAGTAATGAATCTGCCGGTAGAGGCGTTCTTGATCTGGTAAATATCTTTGTCTACGTAGACGATTTCCCAGTCTTCATTTTTTACACCGTTGGTAACCCAAGTGTTGAGAGCGGAACCGCTAGCCATTCCGCTGATATTCAAATTGCGATTGGTGCTGTAAAGTCCCAAACGCACATAAGGAATGGGGAATTCTGTTTCCGTAAATGCGAATGAGGCTGATAGCAAAATGCATAAGGCAAAAAACTTTCCCATAGTACACCATCCTTTTTGATGGTAAGATAATTTGGGAAAATCGATGCGGAAAGAAATGCCAAATTTAAGTGGTGTCTCGGGATAACTCTGCTATTTATTCAAAAATTCATTGGGGGGTAGCAATCGTTTAATCCTTTTATTATTATCGAATCACATAATAAATGTATTGAATGGATTTTTATATGAGCAAGCCAGACATCTGGAATATTCTCGAAAAAATGGCCCCCAAGCCTTATTTTGATTGGGGCGACAAACAGTTGAATGCAAACGGTGGCTATGCAAAGGGTTCTTGGAATGCTGATAAGGAAACCCATGAACGGATGTTTGTTTTCTATAAGGATATTGAATTTGCAAAAGATTGTTTGCGACGCGACTATGAAGAACCGACCGAAGACAATGCGATCTTAAAGTTATGCGGTTCCAGACGCACGGGCAATCGAAGGTTCCCTCGCTTTGGTTGGCTATTCCCACAGCAAGGCTGCATTATCGGTCGAGAAGAGTTTCTGAAACATCCCGGAAAGACTAGCGCCTGGCAATCCCTTTATGCTCTGGTTGCCGGATCGAAAATCGAGGGACGGCAGAAAACATCGATTCTCGCAAAAATCGACAATATGACGAAATGCGACGAATCGAAGAAGCGAATTTTTGGAGAAACCGGACCCAGGTTCGTCCTGGTTCGCAACCATTATCAGGTTCAATTCTCAACAGACGAAATGTCCGCAATCCTCCCCATCCTTTATGAAGCCGCCATCCCTGTACAAAAAATTTCTGCAACGGAAACTAACTTGCCCGAAGACTGGGCCGACAAGGAGGAAACTCCATTAGGCATATCTTCTTGGGAACGGTTTTATTCCGCTGCCAAACAAAAAGAAATCGTTGACGCCCTGAGCATCATTTACAGAAAGTTTCCCAGCCCGGAAATCAAGAACTGGAAATTATTTGCGGCTAATCGGAATTTCTGGGAAAGCTACGACAAATCGAAACACGGGGTAAAGGGGCTTGAAATAGAAGACTTGTCCGCAATGGTGGCTTATGCCCTCACTGATATAACGAAATGTGACGGGAAAAATGGTTTGACATTTTTTGCGGGGCGAACAAAAATTACGAAAAACGGAGCTATCACCTATATTGACGATTTTGGTCTGGTTCGCGAGGCGAAGGAATATTACAACAAGATCTACCTACCAAAACTCAAACCGCATAAATTTGTCAACAGGGATGGCCGCGAGGTATTGGTTGCCAGAAATTTTGAATACGCTGACACTTTTGCGGCAAGCCTTATCAAAGCGATGTTTGGAAACGGTAAGGGATATGGCATCAGTGGACCGGTGGAAAGGCTTGTGAAGTACGCTAATGATATGAAAGCTTTTGCGAAGAAAGCTCGTGCACTCCCTAAGGCTTCAACGAAATTGAATCGATTCAGAAACGCTGAAAATCTGCTTTTGCTTTTGAAAGATTTGTCTCTTGATGACATAAAGTTGTACTCGAAAGAATATTGCTCCTTGGTCTATGCACTTTTTGTGTCCTTTTTCCCGAATGCATACGACCGCTACGATTTTATCGAAGACTCCTCTGAATTTTACGAAAAAAACAGCGTGACGGATGGCCGTGACGCCAACCGAAAATTCAATAGCCGCTACAAGTTCCTTTATGAATACGCCTTTAAGAACAGGCGTAAACCCAGCTTTATAAACTGCGCAATTCTCGATATGGCGCTCCGCAAAGGGGATATGCCTGAATGGTCTTATACAATTATGACAGCGCTTTATGAAAGTGCGTATGGATCTGTGAAAAAAATGAAAGTGGAAAGTTTCCCTGTTGCAAAGATTGCCCAAATGACAAGATTGGACGTTGTGCGGTTCAGTTATTTTGTTGACGATGTTGAAAAATGCGGAATCGTCCATTTGCAGAATGCGTGGGGCGCATTCCTTAAAAAATTCAGCCAAACGGAATTGCCTCGTTCTACGCCCATGAAAAAATTGCCACGGTTGACGGTAGCGGATAATATCCTAATCCTGGAATAAATTGACATCTAATACCAAATGAATCACATAATAAATAGCGGTGATTAGAATCAAATAGACCCGGGGATACATCGCGTCTATTTGCTAGGAAACACTTAAAAGGAGTTTTTCATGACGCAACACAACGGCTCGCAGTCCACCCAGATGAACATCAATAGCCTCGTAGAGGTTGCCCAAAATGCACAAAATGGGCGCATGTCGAATGATGTCGAAATGCCTGCCGCCAGTGATGACCAGCAGGCGTTACACATGGAAGAACGTACCATTGCCGATATCTATAAAGCGCGTAAGGAACGCCATGAGCGAATTCTTCGCGAAAGCGTCCCCTTGTTCATTCGGAACAAGGACCGAATTCTTGCAGACAAAAAAATGGCCCGCAGCCACATAGACGGAATCCGGTTCGGTTTGGCATATTCCGGCGAATGGAAAATGCCAGAGGCTTTCTTGGGAGGCTTATTTCGCTTGTGGGAAAACCCGAGATTCCAGGCTGAATGTCCCGAATGTCATGGAACTGCTTATTGTACAGGTGGGGGCGGAAGTCCTTTTTCGGGAAGAAAAAGCATTGCTATGACCTGCGGTTCGTGCGGTCATCGATTTGGAGTCCCGTCCACAAAGGTGGACATGAATGCCATCTCCTTCGGAAATGCCTTGGTGTCTGCTATCCGAAATTGCAATGCGGGGCTAGGCGACATGGAAGATGAAAGTTTACCCATCGAAGATGTCGTCCATATGTTGGAACTTGAAGAATTCAACGCAGATGGATAAATACCGAAACGGCCCGCAATTCGCAGGCCGCTTCTTGTTTAAGCAATCACTTTTACTTCAAGTTCGTCTTGAAGAATTCACCGAGCTTTTCGAAGGGGATTTTTTCCAGGTTGTCGTAGAGGTCCACGTGGGAGGCTCCGGGGATAACGAGGAGTTCCTTGTTGCCGACGGTCTTGCTCCAGTTCTTGGTGGCGTCGAGTTTTGCGGGGACGTTCGCCTTTTTGCCGGTCATCTTTTCGAATGCGCCTTCGCCGAAGTAGCGGCTGTGGGCCTTTTCGCCGTGGATGATGAGCACGGGGTTACGGATTTCGTCTGCATAGGCAAGCAGCTTCGTGTTCAGAAGAGAAGTGCTTGCGGATGCTGCCCAACCCTTGTTGCTGTTCAGGGAGCGCTTGTGATAGCCACGAGGAGTCTTGTAATAGGCGTAGTAATCCTTGACAAAGTAAGGAGCGTCATCCGGAAGCGGGTCCACCACGCCGCCGGCCAGGTCGTACGTGCCATTCTTGAAGTCCTTGGTGCGCTGGGCCATCAATGCCTTGCGGGCTTCAAATCGGGCGTCAGCATTGTTTCCTTGGTCAAAGTATCCGTTTGCGGTGACGCGGCTCATGTCGTACATGGTCGAGGCGACCGTCGCCTTGATGCGGGTGTCGATTCCAGCCGCATTGATGGCCATACCACCCCAACCGCAAATACCGATGATACCGATTCGTTCCGGATCCACGTTGTCGCGGGTCGAAAGAAAATCGACAGACGCCATGAAATCTTCCGTGTTGATGTCCGGGCTGTTCATGTAGCGCGGCTCACCGCCCGATTCTCCGGTGAAACTCGGGTCGAATGCGATGGTCAAAAAGCCCTTTTCCGCCATAATCTGGGCGTAAAGACCGCTGGACTGTTCCTTGACGGCACCGAACGGGCCCGAAACGGCAATCGCGGGGAATTTGCCGTTCACCTTGAGACTTGTATCCTTAGGAACGAACATGTCGGCCGCAAGTTCAATGCCGAAATGGTTCTTGAAGGTGACCTTGGAATGTTCGACCTTGTCGCTCTTGGGGAAAACCTTGTCCCATTCGGTAGTGAGCGTGAGCTTGTTCATCGTTTCTTCCTTTTTGATTTCTGTGGATGCTGTCGGTTTCTGAGCTTGCGCCTTGTCTGAGTTGCATGCCATCAAGGCACTTGCCGTGAGAACGGCGAATGCCGCTGTCATGAATTTGGATTTCATGATTTGTCTCCTTGTTGTTAAACCTTGTTTCCCATTGCGTACACTTTCTTCAAAAGTGTCGTGCGTTCCTTGACGTCGCCCGGATTTTCGGCGCCAGTCGCGCAGAGGGCGCCTTTGAGCTTCACGTCGTCAAAGCAAGCGATCCAACCGCTGATGCCGCGTTTCGCAATGTTCATCGCCTTTTTGTCGGTATCGGCTGCAGCGGTGAGCAGGTAAATTTCGCGGAACTTGTAATCGCTTGCATAAAGGGAATTCGCGCGGTCGAGCATGGTCTTGAGCTGGCCACTCATTTCGTAATAGTAAATCGGTGTCGCGAACGCGATGACGTCCGCGTTTTTCATCTTCTCGGTGATTGCGTTCGCATCGTCCTTGATGACGCACTTGCCTTTTTTCTGGCAAGCAAGGCACCCTGTGCAGAACGCAATTTTCTTGCCTCGCAGCGAAACAAAATCCACCTTGTTTCCCGCCTCGACGGCACCCTTCGCAAATTCCTGCGCCAAAGTTTCGGAATTGCTCTTGTTGTGCAAACTGCTCGAAATCACCAAAACGTTTTTCATATGACGCTTCCTTTAATGTGGTCATGCCTGCAGGCTATTCCCTTTACACTTATAATATAACTATGTCGATGTGCAATAACAATTACTTATTTTCTATCGATTGTTATGCTTTTAAAGCATAGGTAAAAAGAAACCATCTAAATGGGGACGGTAAAGGCTGGACGCGTTCGCGGCTGCCGTTTGCTTTAGATAACCCATGCGGGCACGTATGCGTTTTTCTTGTCGATGGGAATTACGTCGCTTGCAAGGCATACGACGGCTCCGTTCCCGATTTCTTTTATCCACAAGAATCTTGATGAACGGAAAAAGTTGCGGGGCATACCTTTGAAGAAACTTGTGCGCTCGAAGATCATAAAATTCCCCTTTTTCACTCAAAATATGCAATAATTTTATGCAAAAGTAAAATGCTACTTTAGATTTGCATAAATTTATCGAAGCGATCCACGGCTATATACCCGATATAGCACCAGTTTTCCTTCAAGGTCGATTGGGTACGGATAACAAGTCCGCATCCATGGCGACTTTGAAAAATGCGGTCTGATTTTCAAGAACCTTCTCGGCTTCTCTTTTTTCATCGGTACACAAGGTTGTGTACCAAGCGTTTGGCTTATATTCTCACGCTGAGCACGGCGCCTTTGGTGTCGTCGTAAAATAGCGGGGCGATGGTGACCTTGGGCGGGGTCTGCTTTTCGCCGACTTTT
>OCVV011322847.1_pt1 | contig 24380 bp, 14 predicted proteins | sample 1539721 | NCBI WGS metagenome assembly OCVV01 (sample SAMN02144230, study PRJEB22623) | gut metagenome | biome: sheep rumen | host: Ovis aries | place: New Zealand
CCAGCCGGTCCAGTACGCGGCGGGCCTGCTGGGCGTCCACGAGGTTCATATCGATTCCCCGCGGGTTCTTCAGCGCCTCCAAGACGGCGGTTTTCGTGATTTCGTGGTAAGTGATGCGGCGGGTACGGGCGGGGTCGAGTCCCAGGACCTCCTGGAGATGCCAGGCGATGGCTTCTCCCTCCCGGTCGGGATCGGACGCAAGGTACACGGTCTCGGCTTTGTCCGAAAGGGCTTTGAGTTCGCTTACGACCTTGCGCTTGTCGGAGGGAATCTCGTATTCCGGCCGGAATCCGTCCGCTACATCCACGCTGAGCCGCTTCTCGCTCAGGTCGCGGATATGTCCCTTGCTGGATACAACAGTATATTTGACGGCTTCTTTTTTGAGGAACTCTCCGATTTCCCTGGCCTTGGTAGGAGACTCTACAATGACTAAATTCCCTTCCATAAGTTTTTCAAAATTTTCTGCAAACATACGACAATCCCCGCAAAATGAAAAAATTTTTTTGTCCCGCAGAGAGCCAACTTTGACCTTAATTTACTAATAAATTAAAAATAATCGCTATTTTTGTAGTTCGAACTATTTTGAAACAGCTTCTGAATCCGCTCGCTTGCCGATGATGATAACAAAAAAGAAATTTTTACGCTGGTTCTGGGGACTGCTGGCCATTCCGTTTGCAGGGGTGGCCCTGCTGCTGGTTCTAGTAAACCTGTTTGCCGATATTCCCAGCTACGAGCAGCTCGAGAACCCGCCGACCCTGCTGGCGACCCAGGTCATTTCCTCCGACCGGCAGGTCTTGACGACCTATCATATTGAGAACCGTGTCTATATCCCGCAGGAAGGCATTCCGGACAACCTCGTCCACGCGGCCATCGCAACCGAGGACGTGCGTTTCTACAAGCATTCCGGCATCGATATCAAGAGCCTTTTCCGCGTTCTTTTCAAGACGATCCTGATGAGCCGCTCCAGCCAGGGCGGCGGCAGCACCATCTCCCAGCAGCTTGCCAAGGCCCTGTATCCCCGTCCCGAGGACGAGCGCATCTCCAAGCCCAAAATGGTCGTGATCAAGCTCAAGGAGTGGATTACGGCCGTGAAGCTGGAACGCAGTTTTACCAAGGAAGAGATTATGAATATGTATCTGAATGAAGTATTCTTCGGATCGCATTCCTATGGTATCCAGGCGGCCTCCAAGCACTTTTTCTCCAAAGCCCCCGCACAGCTGCGCGCCGAGGAAAGCGCCGTGCTGATCGGAGCGATCAACAAGCCGACCCGCTACAATCCCAACCTGAATCCCGAGCATTCCCTGCGGCGCCGCAATTTCGTGCTGGGCCAGATGGCCAAGGCCGGCTTCCTGACCGACCGCCAGGCGGATTCCCTCCAGCAGATTCCCATCCGCACCAAGACGGCGGCCGAAGACAGGACCACCGGCACCTCTCCCTACTTCCGCGATATGCTGCGCAAATATATGTCCGCGGAAAAACCCCGGAAGAACGCTTATCCGCAGATAGAGGAATACAGGGCGGACTCGCTCCTGTGGGAGGACGACCCGCTGTACGGGTGGCTGTCCAAGAATGTCAAAAGCGACGGAACGCCCTATGACCTGGACCGGGACGGTCTCCGTATCTATACGACCGTCAACTCCAAGATGCAGCGCTACGCCGAGCAGGCGGTTGCGGAACACCTGGGGAAAACCCTTCAAAAGACCCTGGACAAGGAGCTCAAGTGGCGCAAGAATTTCCCCTTCTCCAACAATGTTTCCGAGAAGATCATCAAGACCGCTATGGCGCAGAGCCGTGAATGGAGCGACCGTACCCGGATGATGCGGCTGGACGGCAAGTCCGACCGCGAAATCCGTAAGAGTTTCGAGCAGCCCCAGAAGATGCGTCTTTTCACCTGGGATGCGCCGGGCTACCGCGATACGGTGATGACGCCGGACGACTCTATCCGTTATTACAAGGCTTTCCTCCGGGCGGCCTTTATGGCCATCGAGCCGGGGACCGGGCACGTGAAGGCTTATGTCGGCGGTCCCGACTACCGTTATTTCAAGTACGACAATGTCCGCCAGGGCAAGCGGCAGGTGGGATCCACCGTCAAGCCCTATCTTTATACGCTGGCGATGGAGAGCGGTATGAATCCCTGCACGGAAATCGATACCCGTGATGTGCAGATTTCCATCGGCCGGGGCAAATTCTGGACCCCGAGAGACGGTCACGAGGGCGGCATTATGGACCTCCGGCACGGACTGGCCATTTCTTCCAATACGGCATCCGCCTACCTGATGCGGGAATTCGGCCCCGACGCCGTCGTCCGCACGATGCACAAGATGGGCGTCTCCTCCTATGTGGAGCCGGTTCCGTCGCTGTGCGTGGGTTCCGCCGATCTCTCCGTGTTTGAAATGGTGGCGGCCTACAATACATTCCCGGGGTATGGCGTCTATGCCACGCCGATGTTCGTCACCAAGATCGAAGACCGGGAGGGCAACATTATCTCCGAATTCACCGAGCATCGCCGCGTAGCCATTCCGACGAAGGCGGCTTATCAGATGATTTCGATGATGCGCTCCGTTGTGGATGGCGGTACGGGCGGCCGCGTCCGCTATGCCTATGGCCTGCGGGGGCAGATCGCCGGAAAGACCGGTACGACCAACGACAACTCCGACGGATGGTTCATCGGATACACGCCCAAGATTACGGCCGGCGTATGGGTCGGCGCGGAGGACAGGTATGTGCATTTCACTTCCACGGCGCTCGGTCAAGGTGCCAATATGGCGCTGCCGATCTGGGGCATCTGGATGAAGAAGGTGATTGAGGACGGCTCGCTGGGCATTTCCTCCGCCGATGCGTTCAACAGCGGGGTTGATATTTCCTGCTCGGCCCCTCCCCGCCTGAGGGAAGAAACCAAAGAACTTGAGACAGAATATTTTTAAGATATGGCAAAATATAAGGTGATAGCCGTCATTTATGGCAGCGACTCCTCCGAATGGGAGGTTTCCTGCAGGAGCGGGGAGTACACCGCATCCTGCATCGACGGTGCGACGTATGATGTGTATGAGATTTTCGCCCGCTTCGGGCGGTGGGAACTGGCGGCGATGCGGCGGCGCAATTCAATGCGGGTGCCCTTCCCCGAGGGCTCCCGTCCCGAGGTGGACAAGACGGATTTCTCCGTCCGGGTGCTCGGCGAGAAGATCCGTTTCGATTTTGCTTACATTATGCAGCACGGCGCTCCGGGTGAGACGGGCCTGATGCAGGGTTATTTGGAAATGCTCGGCATCCCGTATTCCGGCTGCAGCGCCTTCGTGTCCGCCGTCGCCTTTGACAAATACGCCTGCAAATGCTACCTTCAGGGGGTTGAGGGCGTGAAACTGGCCGCCTTCGACTTTATCCGCAGGGGAATGCAGGATGAAGAATCCTTCTCCGCACGCCTCCTGGAGCGGCTGCGGCTTCCGCTTTTCGTGAAGCCTACAACCGGCGGTTCTTCTTTCGGCATCACCAAGGTGAAGACGGCGGACGCCCTGCCCGAAGCCATCCGTTTCGCCTTTTCCGAAGGCGACACCGTGATTGTCGAAGAGGGGATTACCGGGCGGGAGCTGACTTGTGCCGTGTATTTTGACGGCACCTGCGTCCAGGCGCTTCCCGTCATTGAAATCGTTACCGAGAACGAATATTTTGACTACGACGCCAAGTACAACGGCCGCAGCAAGGAAATCTGCCCGGCGCCGATTCCGGACGATATGGCCGCCGAGGTACAGGAGGCATCCCGGAGAATTTATACGCATCTGGGCTGCAAGGGAGTCGTCAGGATGGATTACATCCGTGCCGAGGACGGTTTGTATTTCCTGGAAGTCAATACCATTCCCGGAATGACCAGCGCGTCGCTCGTTCCGAAGATGGTGCGCACGGCAGGCCTTGATATGACGGCCTTCCTCTCGACGGTCATCGAGAACTCCTGATGCTGCTCGCCGACTTTCTGCGCAGGGGCCGTGCGGCGCTCCGGCCGCTCTACCCCTCCTCCGAGGCCGACGGCCTGCTGGCGATTCTCTGCGAGGACCTTCTGGGCGTCAAGTCTTATACGCATATCGTAGAGCCGGGTTATGTCATCCCCGCCGCCCTTCAGGGAGAGGCGGAGGATGCGTTGGAACGGCTCAGCGGCGGTGAACCCATTCAATACATTCTGGGCAAGACCGACTTTTGTGGAAGGACCTTCCAAGTTACGCCCTCGGTCTTGATCCCCCGCCCCGAGACGGAGCAGCTGTGCGCCCTGGCGCTGGAATGGCTTCAGGGACGCCGGGATGTATCCGTCCTGGACCTGTGTACCGGAAGCGGGAATATCGCCTGGACCCTCGCCTTTGCACCGGAGGTTGTCCGGACGGTCGGGGTGGACAAGTCGGAAGCGGCGCTCACGGTCGCTCAGGCGCAGCCCCTCGGCGACGACCTTGCCCTTGCGGGCGGACACAGACCGGAATTTCTCTGCTGCGACCTCCTTTCCGACCCTCCCCGGGAATGGCCTGCGGCATCCTTTGACCTTATCCTCTCCAATCCTCCCTATGTCCTGGAGTCGGAAAAGCCGGAGATGAGGACCAATGTCCTGGACCACGAACCGGCGGAAGCCCTGTTCGTCCCCGACTCCACCCCGTTGCTTTTCTATGAGGCGGTCGCCCGATGGGTCGGTCGGCTTCTCGCCCCCGGCGGGCGGGTTATGGTGGAAATAAACGAAAAGGCCGGACTTTCGGCTCGTCGCCTTTTCGAGACCTCCGGATTCTCGGATGTGCTGACAATCAAGGATTTCTACGGGAAGGACCGTTTCGTCTCCGCGCTGAAAATCTGACCCTCACGGCGCGGGGCTGCAAATGTAACCCGTTAAAAATCAATCTTCTTTTTGGCTCAAATGCAGTTATCCGTCAGTGATTTTGACTAACGGATAAATATGGTTCTCTTTGCATCGTTGTTTAAAAAATGAAACGATGAAAAAGCTTTCCATCCCTGCAGGGATTCTGTCCCTTGCGCTGCTGATGCTCCCGTTTTCCGCTTGCGAGCATCTTGACGACGATGTCCGGACGCACGTGCCGGGCAAGGATCCGCTCCCTTCTTTCCTGTCGTTGGAAGAGGTGGCTCAGATTCTTTCTTCCGTGGACCTGGGGCCCTCCCAAGTGGGCGAGGTCTATGATGCCGTAACCTCCTCCACCGGCAATGGATATGATGAGGAATATACGATGCGTGATTTGTTCGAGCGTCCGGGCGCCGGGGTCGGCGATGATCCCGTCAAGGCACCGGCCAAGGCGTATGACACTCCGCTCAGGGACCTGCTTTCTCAGGCAGTCGCGGCCCGTTACGGAACCAAGGCCGGTGAGGGAGGCGTTGATGCCGACACCTTCCTTTCCGCCCTTACTGAGTCGGATGTCCAGATCTACTGGCCTTATTCCGACCGGTGGGAAGGGGCGGGATCACCGGTCATTACCTTCGATCCGGAAGATCATTCAGACAAGAATGTCGGTTTTGTCACCGAGGCGGACGGCACGGTACGCAGTGTCATAGTCGATGAAAAAATGGCGCAGGAGCGTCCGGTATGGGTCGTTAACCGAAACGATGATTCTTCCTACCGCTCCCTGGAACTGCTCCGGCGCGAGGACCCGGACTGGGGAACCGGCGGAGGGCTGATCACCGTGAAGGCCGATGCGGACGACGGCATCAGGACATTGGTGCTCCGTTCCTTCAAGGCCAACCGGAGTTATGACTCCTGGTTTGCCGGGGCGTCGGAATTTTTCGTCAAATGCGGTTGTGTGGAGAACTTCACGGCCAAGACCCTTGACGATCTCAGTCTGTATTCTCCTTCCATCACCGATTTTATGATTGTCGTCAAGCGCAGTCAGGTGGGCACGGAGATCCCGTTCAATGCCGTCCTCGTGTCTGAATGGACGGAGCAGCTGGACAATGTGGCCTTTATGATTACGGAAGATGACGGAGGGAAGCGGACGACCTGGAAATGCAACACAAAGGTGACCGTGAAGTCCAAGACGTATGGTTTCGACATCGAGATTCCGCTCAATTCATCGGACGATATTGTCTGGAGGGGGCAGCTCTCCCGCCGTTACATAGAGAAATATAGCGGGAAGACGGGTCATTTCGGAGATGTGGATTTGGTGCTGGAACTCATATAAACCGCCATCTCGCAATGCTGGCAGTCGAAGCCGAGCCTGAGCATCCGGCCGTTGTTTCTCAGAAAGAGCGGGCCGCTCTGTGAAGCGCCCTGCCGTACGGGACACAGCCCCAGCTCAAAGCGGATGCAATATCTGGATCGCATCAGCTCGGCTTCAGGGTGTTTGGTCAGCTCGAACGCTTTATCGACTTCCCGGGCGCCTAATTCCCGGTATAGGGATTCGGTTATGCGGTTGGCTACATTCTCCTTGTAGGTGACTTTGGACGGGGCGGGTACGGAAGCGTTTCGCCCCTCTCCTAGCGGAATCCTCCGGCAGGGAAGTACATCCAGTTTCTCGGCTAGAGCCCTTCGTATGGCATTGAGGGATGCGGCGCTCAGCAGGGGGAGATTTCCGTCCCGGCTCTGTATGCGGGAGAGCCGGAAGGCGTATATCCCCGATTTTTTGCTCATTTGGCTGCGGATGATCCCCTCCATCCGGGCCGTATCGGCGGCGGTCTCACCCGGGAGCTCCGTCTGCAGGGAAATCTGCCGGCCGTCCTCGGTCCGGGCCGTGGCCGTAAGGGTGTCACCGTCGAAGGCGATCTCCGCATCGACGCTCAGTTCCCTCCCGAGCTTGTCCGCCCGCAGACTTTTTTCAAAGGCGGTGCTGATGTTCCGGTAAAGCGGTATGCCTTCCCGAAGGCCGGGAACGGGCTTGGACAGAAGGGTGTTCCCTTCGCAGACATCGGCCCGGAAGCCGACCGCTTCGCCCCGCTCCCCGACAAAGCAGAATCCGTCTCCGTTGGAGAATACGAGGCCGGGCCTTTCCGGTTTGACGGTAATTCGCCAGCTCTTTCCGCCGGTCCGGACGGATGCTGCCTTGCCGACCGGCTCTCCGATTGATTTGGCGATGTCCATCGCCGCCAGCCCGGTCTTCCTCCCGTCCAGAAACAGCTCGGTATAGCCCCGGTTGAAGGTCTTTCCGAGATCGGGGACAAAGGTTGCCGTACTTCTTCCGAAAGAGGAGCGGGCCCAACGGTCGGGATGTCGTCTGCATAGGGCGTCAAGGGCATCCGAATAGGCCTTGACCGTATTCATTACATAAGAGCGGTTCTTGAGCCGTCCTTCAATTTTGAAGGAAGTGGCACCGGCTTCCGCCAGGTCTTCCAGCCGGCCAATCAGGTTCATATCCTTGAGGGAGAGAAGCGCTTTGTTCCTGACGAGCGTCCTGCCCTTTCCGTCCACGAGGTCATATAGGCTCCGGCAGGCCTGGATGCAGCGGCCCCGGTTGGCGCTTCGCCCTTCGATGGCTTCGGACAGATAGCATTGTCCGTTGTAACAGACGCAAACAGCACCGTGGACGAAACATTCTATCTCTGCCTGGACGGAGGAGGCTATCGTGCGAATCTCCTCCAGGGAAAGTTCCCGCTCCAGGACGAGTCTGGAGAAGCCGAGGCCTTCCAGGAACCGGGCCCGCTCCGGTGTCCGGATTGAGCATTGGGTAGAGGCGTGCATCGGGAGGGAGATGCCATTCTCCCTGGCCAGCAGCAGGACGGAGGGGTCCTGAACGATCAGGGCGTCCGCCCCGGCTTCGGCAATCCTGCCGATCAGATCCGCCGCACGGCCGAGCTCTTCATCGAAGAGGATGGTATTGACCGTTACGAAAATCCGTACGCCGAACCGATGGGCATACCGGCAGAGGGCGGCAATGTCTTCGATGCTGTTCCCGGCATCCTGACGGGCGCCGAACTCCGAGGCGGCGATATACACCGCATCGGCACCGCAGTCAATGGCTGCGATGCCGATGTCAAGGTTCCTCGCCGGAGCAAGGAGTTCGAGATGTCTCATCCTAGAGGGCGCCGAGCTGTTTCTTGGCTTCGGCGGCGTAGGTGGCGTTCCCGAGGATCTGGGAGTAGTACGCCTTGGCGGTCGCCTTGTCGCCGATGCGCTGCGCGGTGACGGCGATGGTGTACTTCACATCGTCCGCTTCGGGTGCGTTCGGCTTGAGCTCCAGATATTTGATGTAAGCCTCGTTGGCGTTGGAGAACTTGCCGGCCTTGGAGTAGAGGTTACCCATAACTTTGTAGATGCTGGCGTTCTCGAGATACTCCACGGAGGTCTTGTAATTCTCCAGTGCGTCGGCAATCTTGCCGGCCTTCTGGGCGGCCTGGCCCTGGGCGATATAGATGGAGGCGAGACGCTTGTTGGCAGCGGCTTCCTTGCCGTTGGCGGCAGCCGTCTTGTAAGCCTCGATGGCCTCGTCCAGTTTGCCGAGGCCCTGGTTGGCCATAGCGATCTTCAGCCAGGTCTGACCGTCGGTTGAATCGGCTTCCACGACTTTGGCCAGGTCGGCGAGGGCGGCTTCGAAGTTCTTCTCGTTGAAGAGTTTGGAGCCCCTGCGGTTGTAAACATTGGTATAGAGGTCCGTGATCTCCAGAAGGACATCGCCGTTCTCATATTCGGCAGCGACCGCTTCCGTCTTTGCGAGCTGCTCCAGGGCGGCATCGTAGTCGGCTTCGTTGATCTTGGCCTTGGCGAGAGACAGGTTCAGCGCGGGGATGACGGTTTTGCAGTTGGCGACCAGGTCGGCACCCTCTTCTCCGAGGGCTTCACCCAGTTTGAGGGCCTGTTCGAAGCCGGCCAGTGCGGCGGCCTTATCGTCTTCGGACTGGGCAAGGGCGTTGTTGTACACTTCCAGAGCCGCGTTGAGGTCCTGAGCGGCTGCGACTCCCGCTGCAAGAGCGAGGGTGGCAAGGGCAATGACAATCTTTTTCATCTCTCTAATCGTTTAATCGTTCGTTATCTTTTCTCGTCAGAATGCAAATTTAATGAATTTGTTTTAATTTTGCATCTGAAATCAAATTTCAATGGTCCGGATATTCAAACATATTTTTATCGCGGCCTTGCTGGGTATTTCAATAATGATGCCAGCACGGGAGCTCCCGTCGCTTCCCGCCGAGAAGAATATCCGTACGGGCACCCTGCAAAACGGCATCAGATACTATCTGGTGGCCTCTTCCGCCAAAAAAGGATTTGCCGATTTCGCACTGGTGAGAAAAGGTGAAATTCCGACGGAACTCACCGCCGCCCAGATGCGGGGACTGGAAAATTTCCCGGGAACGACCCCGGAAAGTTTCTTGATCCGCAACGGAATCGGGGCCGGCTGGAACGGCTATTATGAAGAGTGGGACGGCTCGACCCTCTTCCGCTTCCCGGATGTGCCTATGTACAACCGGTCCGTGGCGGATTCCACCCTTCTGCTGACCTTCGCCCTGGTGGCGGAATCGCCGGCACCGCAGGCTATTGTGATAGCCGGCGATATCTCCCACGAAGATATCCTGCGCCGGATGGATCTTTTCTCCCTGTCTGTTCCCAAGATGCATCGCGAGGAAGTGGAGGAGGAATATGTCTGGGAGCCGTACATTTCTCCTTCCTTCGTCCTGAAGACCCTGAAGGACACCGACGAAGCCTTGGTGTCGGTATCGTATTTCGCACCGCGCACCCCTCGCAGGTATATGGCTACCGCCCAGCCGGTCGTTATGAATATTTTCGCCGGCGAATTTGAGGTGCTGGTCAGGGAGCGGGTACGCCGCAAACTTCTTGCGGCGCAGGTCCCGTTCTCGTCGATCGATGTGGACTTCCTGCAGAGTACCGAGACATCGGGGAATGTCAAGTACACCATTTCCGTCGGGACCGATAAAACGCATATTGACGCCGCTATGGAGGCTATTTCGATGACGGTTTCATCGTTGGCCGCCTTCGGTGCCGTCTGGGAGGATTTCGACCAGGCGCGGCGCTCGCTCGGCCCGCAGCTGCGAAGGAAGGCCCGCAGCGTTCCCACCAACCGCGAGTATGTTCACCGATGCGTCCGCTCCTGCCTGTATGGTTCATCCCTGGCATCCCGCTCGGAGGCTTACCGCGTCTATGCGCGCCACGCATCGATGGATACGGCCGCACTGGGATTTTTCAACCGGTTGTCCGCGTCGTTCCTGAACCCGTCCGCCAATGCGGATATCTGCTATGAGGCACCCCTGGATACGCTGGATGATCTCGAGGCATTCTTCCGTTACAATCTGAATTATCTCAAAGGGTCGGCGATGACCCCGGATACGCTGTTCGGTACCGTCGGGGCGGATTCCTCCCGTCTGGCGGGAATTCCTGCGAAGGTGAAACTCCGGAAGGAAGGGACGGACCCCGTTGCAGGTGCGTCGCTATGGACATTCTCCAACGGATTCCGTGTCTTTTATTATCCGCTGAAAGGAATGGACGGGCTGAGCTATTCGTTTGTCCTTCCGGAAGGTTATTCTTCGGCGGGGAATCTGCTGCCGGGTGAGAGCGGGTATTTTACGGACCTCCTTTCCCTATACAAGTCCGGCGGGCTTCCGGCGGAGCGTTTCTACGGGATTCTTCGGGCGGCTGGCATCGAAATGACGCCGGAGGTGGGAATCTGCGCCACGACTTTCTCGGGAACGGTCCCTCTCTCGCGTCTCCCGTTGCTGTTTCGGGCGCTGACCACCCTCCGGACGGAGTCGGAACCGGATCCGGAGGCGTTCCGAATCTACTGCGAAGGGGAGAAACTGCGCCTCGAATCCAGAAAAGGAGCCGCCTATTGTGTGGATGCGAAGCTCTCCGAGTCCATCCATCCCGGGAATGCCTATACGGGATACAAGAGTTCCGACGCATTGACGGAAGATTTATATGGGAAGGCGGACCGGTTCTTCCGGGAACGGCTTTTCAAAGAGATGACGGGCGGATATCTGGTGCTGGCCGGAGATGCCGATCCTGCGGCGCTGAAGAAAACGCTCTGCTCCTTGCTGGGAGGGCTGGGTGTTAAACCATCGGCCTCCGTCATTGGGCGCACGCTGCAATACGATACCGATTCGGGACGTCATTTCCTGCGGGGAAAAGACCTCACCGACAAAGTCCATATGCGTGCGGAATGTGTATTCCCGCTCACCGGGAAGACGTGGTATATGGTTCCGATGGTCGAGGAGGCCGTCCGGCGCATTGCCGTTCGGGCAGCCGGGACGCGGGCCAGGAATCTCCGTGTCCGGTGCGGCTTGTCGCCGTATCCGCAGGAGCGGCTCAACCTCTCCCTTTCATTCGATTTGGCGGAAGGCCCCGCCGAGGAGGTGATGGTGGATATCCGGAGGGCGCTTGACAGGAAGGATGCTGTCACGGAGGAGGACGTCCGGGCGCTGCGCGGCCTGGCGCAAGGCCTGGCGGAGGATTCGTTCAAGACTCCTGAGGGGGTGATCCGTCTGGTTACGATGCGTTATACCTACAACAAAGATCTCAAGACGCGTTATAAGGAGAATATCCAATCTATCGCCCGGGGTGATGTCGTATCTGCGTTGGATGCGCTCTACAACGGCTCCTGGGCTATGTATTCGGGCTATGGGGAATAGAAGATTCGGCACCATCATCCAGATCGGCGACATCCTTGTGTCGGAGGATGTCGTGCTGGAGTATTTCGCCTGCGACTATCCGGTCTGCAAGGGCTGCTGCTGCATCATCGGCGACAGCGGCGCACCGCTTCTCGAAGAGGAATTGGACCCCATCGAGCAGGGGTATCCCGTCTGGTCATCCCTGATGCGGGAGCAGGGGCGCGCCGCGGTGGATGAAAAAGGTTTCTTTGAAATCGACCTGGACGGCGATATCGTGACGCCGCTCGTTCCCGGCAGCGAGGAATGTGCGTTCTGCCATTTCGAGGGAGATAACTGCTTCTGCGCAATGGAGCGGGTATTCTTCGAAGGAAAGACCGCATTCCGGAAACCGATTTCCTGCTGGCTCTATCCCATCCGCATCTCCCACTTCAAAAATGGCGGCTGCGCGCTCAATGTCCATCGCCAGGACATCTGCAAGGATGCGTTCGAGAAAGGGCGCCGCGAGGGAATCCGGGTGTATCAATTCCTCCGGGAGCCGCTCATCCATCATTTCGGCGCCGATTTCTACGACGCCCTATGCGCGGTGGCGGAGCACATCATTTCCGGTGCTCAGAGGTCGTAATCCTTGAGGTTGAGGCGGCCCAGGATATCCATATGCATATAATTGTCCCTTCGGGCGGGCGGGGTTCCGTATATGACGAATTCGGCGAAAGCCGTCAGTGTCCGGAAGGCCTGCATCGGCGCGCGACGGGTGACGAGGAATTCCACGAGCCCTTCCCGGACGGCGTCCAGATTGCGTTCCAGGTCATCATACCCCACCACGACGCGCTCCGGATCGGGATGGCGTCTGAGGAACGGCACCATCAGGTGGATACGCGAATTGTTCATCGTGAAGTGCTTGATGTCCGGATGCTCCCGGCAGAATTCTTCGATCAGCCGCAGGGTCTGCTCCGGGTTGTCCGGCGGAATGAAGGTCGTATAGATCCGGCAGTCGGGGCAATGCTCTCTCAGATAGCGCAGGAAGCCTTCCCGTCGCATCTTGTTCGGGTCCGCCTGGCCGGCCGGGTCGCGCTGGATGCGGATCATCCCGATCTGCCGGACGTGAAGGCGGTGGGTCAGCAGGTAGGCACCCAGATAACCGGCGTCCCACGGGTCCGCGCCGTAATAGACGGTGTAGTCAAGGTCATCGACCTTGCGGTCCACGAAGGCATAGGGGATTCCGGCGTCGGTCAGCTTCTGTGCGAACCGGCGGAGCTCGTCTTCGAAGACGACGTTCATAATGACCCCGGAGGGCCGGCTTTCCAGCACCTTGGCGCAGGCTTCGCGGTACGACTCGATGCGGTCGGGGTTGAAATGGAACATTTTCGCGGAGACATTGTGCGTCGGGAAGGATTCCGCCCCTTCGGCGAAGCCCCTTCCGACAATGTCCCAATAGTCTCCGGGCGAGAATTCGGGAATCAGGCAGGCGAAGGTGAACTTGCGCCTGCTCGCAAGTCCGGCTGCAATGGGATTGGCCGTGTAGCCCAGCTCCCGGATGGCTTCACGGACCCGGTCGGCCGTTTCTTTGGAAACGCCGCCCCGGTTGTACACCACCCGGTCCACGGTTCCCCGCGCCACCCCGGCCCGGGCGGCGACATCAAAGATTGTGGGCGTTTTCTTGTCGGACATGGAATTACGGATTCTCCGGTTGCGAAGATAAGCATTTTTTATCGGAATCGATAGATCCGGGTTCCTTTTTCCCCGCACCAGAAGACAATGTGCATCTGCCCGTTATGGAATTCGATGCCCTCCGGCTCATATTCCAGTTCCCTCAGGTCTTGGCAGAGAAGCTGCTTCCCCGATCTTGCATCGTACACGTGCAGCTTGCAGTAATAGGGCGGATATCCGGCTGTCAGATAGATCTTTCCGTCCCGGACGAAACCTCCCTGGCCGATGCCGACTTCATCGTAATAGAGCGTCCGGATGGCGTCTTCTCTCTTGAGATGGATTTCCGGGACATCCGCCTTGGGCAGCGGGAAGCATTTGATCCATCGCTTCTGCCACCTGGAGCCGCCATAGGTATAGAGAAGACCTTCTTCCCGGTCCACCATCCAGTCGAAGGGGCCGGGATAATCCGTCCTGTCGGAGTCGTAATAAATGCGCTGGACGATCCGGGATCCGTCCATCCCGATATCCGTGACCAGGCAGGCGTGCCCGCCATTGTCTTCGGAAATATACAGCAGCGGGAAAAGGCTTCCCCTTTCGCAGCCGAAAACGGCATTGTTGCAGTGCGAGTCGTTGCCTTCCAACTTATAGAGGGAGATGGACTTACGTGCCTTCAGGTCGTAGATTTCGCACCATCCCTTGTCCCGGATGATGATGGCAGTGTCTCCCTGGATGGCAAGCCCCTGGGACGAATAGGGACAGGTCCTGGGGATGGAGGCGATCTGCTCTGCGTCCATCGGTTTCAGCCTGCTTTTGGGAGCGCGGCCGGCCGGGCCCTTGCCGATGAACCGGGCCGACCAGGCGCCTTTGCTTCCATCCTTTCCCGGGTGCTTCACGATACCGGCATCGCAGACGCCTGAAAAGCTGTCCCACCCGTCCGCGTTGAAATGGCCGTGCGGCTCCATCGCGCAGTAGAAACGGATGTTCCTGTCGTGCCGGATCGTTATGCGGAGATAGACCGGATCCTTCCTGGCGGAACGGGGCAGTTTCCTCACTTCCTGCATAACGGTCACACCCTTGCAGATGCGCCAGGCGACAAGATATTGTCCGCCGGGAAGGTTCTCCCGCCCGAAGACGAAGCGGTTATCGTCGTCTTTGAAGACCTGCCAGCCGCTCATTTCGTAAAGTCCCTTGCCGGGCGCTCCGAGGACGCCGCTGATCACCGTCCTTTCCCCTCTGTCCAGATGAACCCACATCGTGTCTTTGACCTCCGGAAGAAGCGTGTCCTTGACGGACATCGTGACCTCCTGATGGGAAGGAGGGAGCTTCGCGGCCGCATGCAGCGCCAGCGTCAGGGCGGCGAGGGTGCAAAAAACCTTTCCTGTCATTTTCCTTTGATAATCAACCAGTCCCGTGCCGGAATGGAGACGCCGTCAACGGATGCCGTCTGGTCCGTATAGTTGCAATAGGTGCGGGTTCCGTCGGAAAAGAGGGTCCTGAAGATGCCGGGAAGGACTTCGGCGTGGTCATCCATCGTCAGGTACTGGATATATCCATATTCCTTGAGATAGTCGTCTCCCACCTTGATGGCGGCAACGGCCTCTTCCAATTCCTGCGCCGTCGCACAGTGCAGGTCGGCGGTGGAGGTTCCTATCCAGTTCTTGGCGTCGTCACGGTGCGCCGCATAGAAATAGAAGGTCGGGTGGCATCCGTATTCCTGCATCTTCATCGCGTACCCGGGCTCCTTGACGGGATAGTTGACCGTCTGGCTGAACGGGCAGGAGTAGATATAGCCGTTGTAGATGATATGCCAGATCGGGACATAGGCATCGCGGTTCTTGCGGAAGCCCAGGGCGGTGAGTCCTTCCATTGATGTGTACAGGCAGAAATCCAGCACGTCCGCCACGTGGTCGAAGCCGCCCTCGGAGGCGATTCCGCCCAGCTTGTCCGCACCGTCCTTGAGGATCATCCGGTCGTACTCCGCGGCCTGCGCCGAGGTCAGGGGATGGGCCGGATCAAAGCAGGTGACGGGAGGAATGATGGAATATACGTCATTGTACTCCAATCCCCGGAATCCGTACGCCTTGAGGGAGTCGTTGATGGGTTGCACGAACTTCTCGTAAGACACCTTCGGGCAGAGCTGGTACATCCTTCCGGCCCCATACACGGCCCGTGTGTCGGGAAGCCCGGAGGCCAGCTTGGCGAGGTCCGCCTCGTCGAAATCTTCAGAAATGCGGTACGAGTCTCCGGTACAGATGTGGGGGACGATCTGATAGCCGTTCTCCTGCGCATAGGCGATCAGATGCCTCAGCCGCTGTTCGCCTCCCAGGGTGGGCTCCGGAGGGAAGACGGTCGGGAAACGCCCGTCGTGTCCTTTGAGATTCCAGCCGACGAGGGTGAGCTGCGCGGCATCGACCCCGCTGCCTTTCAGCGCGTCGATGATGTCACAGGCCCGGTCGAAGGTGACCTTGACCCGCATCGGCGGCTCGTTCTCCGGCGTCTGCTCTTCGACGGGAGTGGGAACGGGCTTCCATCCCATTCGGATCCGGATCTCCGGATGGTCGACGGCATATTTGAGCAAGGGGCGCTGCGCGGCTTTCTCCCGGAGGGGAGTGAGGCGTCCTTCGACGAACAGTTTTCTGTATAGCCTGCCCATCCCGCTGTAGGTGGTGTCCTTCCCTTTGAGCGGGTAGAAAGAAAGGGAGAGGTCCTCGTCGAGGGGGACATCTTTGAGCAGGTAGATGAGCGAGTTGCTGTACTGCCCGTCCTTGACGTCTATGCGGCTTCTGATATGGAAGCGGTACGTGTCAAAAATGGCGGCATAACATCCTGAAGGAGTCTTGATCCCCTGCATTTTGATGGGATGCCTCCGGCTGATCCAGGTGCTTGTGTCGGGCCTGTCGGGAAGAAAATAGGTGATGAATCCCATCGAGTTCAGGAAGAACCCTTCGTCCCCGGCCTTCGCGTGGGCGAACGAGGGCGTAACCGCCAGCGTATCCGTATTCTCCAGGGAGGCTTTCGGGAGCGAGAACTGCAGGTGGTCTCCTTTCCGGCGAAGGGGGAGCGTCATTTCCGTAACCGTCCCGTCGGCTGAGACCATTCTTACCCGGGCTGTTTCCCGGGGAGAACAGGAGATGCTGACCGCAATGGCGGCAATAGCAAAAAGCGTTTTGACAATCTTCATTTCGAACTGAAAGTAGAACCTGTTCGGGCACGTGCCCTCATTTATATGCAAAAATACAATCTTCTGTTTTATTTTACAAGAATCCGCCCGTGATTGTAATTTTGCATAGGCTTAAAATATCAGCGGCCCTGACGAATGTCGGGGCCGCTGCTGAATAGAGAACTTCTGTCAGGTGGCTACTCGATCGCGATGTTGGTGAGCGTGGCCGTTGAGGTGAATGTGCCGCCGTCGGAGGACTGGGAAACCAGAATGTCCTTGTCAAGGGCCGTTACGGCCGTTCCGTTCACCGTTGATCCGGCTTTGACGACACACTTGTTCGAAGCGCCGAAGGTCATCTCCTTATTGTTGGCCTGCAGGCCGCCGACATACAAGCCGGGGACATTGTTTCCGGAAGCGCCGGTCAGGTTCCCGCCGAAGGTACAGCCGTTGAAGGCTGTATTTCCGTTGGATTTTCCAAGAAGTCCGCCGGTATAAACCTTGGCCGTGGAGCCGGAAGTGTTGATGTCGCCGATGAAGCTGTCGCCGGTAAACCCGGTTGCGGCCGTATAACCGATGATGCCGCCGATCTCAGAGAAGTTTTCACCGGTACAGGAGGCCGTAATGTCGCATTCTGCCTTGCAGGAGGTAGTCGCCCTGTCAGTGTAAGGAGAAATGCCGCCGATCCTCATCTTGTAGGGACCGGAGAAGGTGATATCTCCATAATTCTCATTGGAGGAGAGTGTCTGTCCCGTTTTATCATTTGCGGCCACGCCGCCGATGTAAGAGAAGTTTTTCTGCGTTGTTGCATTCAGGCTCATGGAAATGGGGTTGTAATTCTTCAGCCCGGACCAGGTTTTAGCGGTGGTGTTCTCCGTCCTTCCCACGACGCCGCCGACAAAGAATTGTGCATTCATATCTCCGACCGTGATGGCAATGGGTTTTTTGCCCTCATTGGTCAGGTCAGTCAGCGTAGCGCCTCCCGCCTTCCATCCGATGACTCCGCCTACGACCAGGTTGTTGGCAAGCGTCCCGCCGGTTACGGTGATCTGCCCCTTGTTGCTGACGCCGGTAACGGTGATGCTGCCGAGATGTCCTATGACACCGCCGACGCGGATTCCGTTCGTGCCGTCCGTCGGGAAGTTGACCTCAATGTCCCCTTCGTTGTTGGATGTGGTGAAAGCCCCGCCGGCCTGGCCGGAGACGCCGCCGACAAGCGGACAGTACATTCCGGCGGCCGAAGGTCCCGTTACGGAAATCTTCCCGTAATTGGTACTTCCGGAGAGGCTCGGGGTCGAATATCCGACGACTCCGCCGATCCGGTGGTAAGTACCTGCACTTTGGTTTCCACCTGCCGTGCGCATCAGCGTTACGGTAACTGCGCCGCGGTTGATGAGATTTTCGGCCGCAAACTGCCCTTGCGCGAAAACGCCGCCTGCATAGGTGGAAGCAGCTTTGCTGTTGACCGTGAGCGCACCTTCATTGGTGCATCCGCTTACTTTCAGGTTGGCCCAGCCGATGATGCCGCCATAGTACATACCGGTTCCGTTCCCGGTCGCCATCCAGCCGTTGAATTCCAGGTCGCCGTAATTGTTGCAACCGGAAATGGCGCAGGACCCTCCGTCAGCGTCCGGTCCCGCCTGGGCGACAATGCCGCCGAAGCTGGGATTGGCCTGAATTCCGGAACCGGCATTGGCGAGTCCGCCGCCGGCGAAGGTCCCCTTGACATATACTTTACCGTAATTGTTGCAGGAGGTGATATCCCTTTGGACAAATGCGGCGACACCGCCTACGGCAGGACGTGACATGCAGGCGGCAGATTCACTGGTAGGGCAGATCATCGTCACGCTGCCCTTGGAAGCGTCTCCCTCGACACCGTTGGTGCAGTTGGTGATGGAACCTTCCACGTAGCCGGCCACACCGCCGATATTGCAATAGTTGCCTCCGGCTGCCGTGCCGGCATTGTCATCTAGAGATCCGCCGTTGGTGGTCGTGTAGCTGATGTTCCCGGTGTTGATGCACAGGTCGATGGTGCCTTTCGATGAGGTGGCGAAGGCGATGGCATTTCCGGTTTCTCCGTCGGGAAGGGGAGTGGTGGAGGTACCGGCTGTAATGCCTCCGATATAGACATTGCCGCTCTTGCAATTTGCCTGATAGGTAATGTCTCCGTGGTTCTGGCAGTTAGACAGGGCAACCTTGTCTCCGGAGTTGAAATATCCGACGATTCCGCCGATGTAGGGATTTCCCGTGGCGCCGGCGGTCGTGACCGAGACGTCGGCGTTGTTGATACAGTCCCGGATGACGCCGTAGGAAACGCCGCAGATCATACCGATCCGGGTTCCTGCAAGCGTGGGTACATCCAGGGGCTGCACGGCGGCATTGACGGTAATGCCGTCAATGATTCCTTTGTTCCCCAAGGTGCCGACGATCCATCCGAAATTTGTATTGACGACAGGCGTGAGAGAACAGCTCCCGGCGAGGGTGAAATTCTCGATGAGGGCATCTTTCCCGTCTCCCGCCTTGTCAAACAGTCCGGTTCCTTCGCTCGTCCAGTTCAGGATGGAGAAGTTCTGGCCGTCGAGGGTGCCGTTGAAGGTGCCGGAGGCGGCTGCGAGGGTCTTGCCGGAGAGGTCGATGTCCCGGGTGAATTTGGCGAGGCCGCCTTCGGGGAATTCACCGTCCTTGATGAGGGTGCGGAAGCGCTCGAGGGATTCGTAGTCGCGGATGTTGAAGAACCATTCGGCGATGCTGTCAAACGAGTCGAATTTGAGGCCCTTTCCCAGCTGGAAATTCATTGCGGACTTGGAAATGCGCTCGGCCATCCAGTCACCGTTCTCGTCGGAGGTCATATAGACGCTGAATTCTCCGGCAGGAATGTTGGCCGGCAGCACCGGGATATAATAGTAGCTGTCCTTGGTGAACCCGGCCTCGGGCGCCTTGACGGTGACGGTATTGACCGATCCGGCGGCGCTTGCGACACTTACGCTGCTCTCCGAAAGGGTGAAGGCCGCCGCTCCGGCGAAGGGCACGGAGCCGCTGCCGAGGTGGATCTCCCGGACATCCTCCGTCTCGATCTTGATCTTAAGATAAGAGAAGGCGTTGTGCAGGGTGACGCCATAGGTGCCGCTTTCGGCATCATAGGCTGCGATGCCCATGGCGAGCATGGCGCCGTGCACGACATTCTGCTCTCCCATCTGCTGCGTGGCGGGGATGGAAGCCGTAATGGTCTTGGTGGCGAGGTCGAAGGTTGCGTTTTCATCGTAAGGATAGAAGACATACACTTCGGTGGCTCCTTCGGTGATTTCTCCGTTAAAGTTGGCTGACGCCGTCCCTTCTCCGGAGGCGAGTTCGAATTTGACCGGAGCGGTCAGATCCTTGTCAGTAAATACGCCGAGGGCGTCTTCCGCTTCCCAGAAGATCACTCCGGTGGCGGGGTCAGAAACATAAGTCTTGGTCTCTGCGCTTCCGGCGGAGAGGGTGATGTTCACCTTTTTGCCGCCGTCGGGGAGAACGGGGGTGTCCTGAGGGTTTTCCTTGGAACAGGCAGCCGCGAGGATGAGGGCGGCGCTCAAAATCAGTTTGTAATTTTTCATACGTCGTTCCTCCCATTACCAGTCTTCATTAGTCATATCGTCTTCGTTGCCCGGGTCCAGCGGGTCCACGGAGGCGCCTTTTACGCTCGAACAGAAATATTCCGTCGAGAGGGGGACATTCAAGCACACGGGGTGCTGATAGTCCTTTCTTTGAAGTGGGGTTTGTTTCATCGTTTTATGTGTTATTGATAATTGATTACTTTGACCTGTACGTTGTCGAGGAAGGATCTCCGCTGTCCGCTCTTGGCGCCGGCGGGACGTTCGTTCCCGATGGCGATCCGTGAGCCCGGCTTGACACCGCTCAGGGTAAATGTATAGTGTTTCATCGCGACATTGCTGTCGATGGTGAAGGCCCTGGACTGGGCGACCGTTCCGCCGGTCAGAACCTGGTGCATGGCCCCCTGGGTGGAGACGGATCCGCCTTCGATGACCTTGATAACCGCATCCAGCGGGTCGGTCGCCGTGGCCCCGTCGTTGGTGAAGGGACTCATGTCGAAGCTGACTTCCAGCGTGGCGTTGCGCTGCAGGCAGGTGAGCGGAGGCGTCACGGCCTGTACATAATAGTTGGACGCGCCGAGTTTGAGCATACCGGCCAGACCGCAGAGGGCTCCGGCGCCGCCTTCCGTATTTTCCGCGATCACGGACCAGGAGGAAAGGCTGGTCGAGGCGACGGCCCTCCAGCAGGTGTTCAGCAGACCATAATCCTGCGTGGGGGCGCAGAGCCACAGGCGTGTGGCGTTGTCTGCGAGCGGCTGCTCACCGCTGATGTAACGGAAGGAGGTCAGCGAACTGCGAAGTTCGGAATTGACACCCGGCATACCGCCGCCGAATGCGGTCAACCGCGGCAGACCGCCCCAGACGAGACAGCTGAAATCTTCGTGGAGGATGACGCTGCCCTCCGCTGCGGAAGACTCTGTCAGAGCCTTGAAATGGCTTGCTGCGGTGCGTACGGTGGAGGTTGCGCTGATGCTGAGGTCCTTGTTGGTGACCTTGAGGGTATAAGGCGTGTCGGCTTCGAGTCCGGAGAAGAGGAAGCAGGCGCCGGTCGTCGCGTTCCAGAGGTACGGCATCGGGTTCGCGCCGGGCGCTGCGGCGGCAAGGGCGGAATTCAGCGTCATCTCCGAAGCGTCCGGAATGCCCTGTGCATTCAGCGAAAGCCGGACGACGAGATCCGTGCAGGCGGCGTCCTTGTAGAGTTCCAGCCGGTAGCGCTGGAGAATGTCGGTCGATTTGTCGGCGAAGGTGTACCAGCGCCATCCGATCTGGGATTCGGTGACGACGGGATCGAGGAATTCGACGGTCCGGTCCACCTGGGGCGTCATTTCGCTGACGACCTCCGACCAGTCTGACTTGTAATTATCGGAGTATTTGCCCCGGACCCTCACTTCGTAGCGGGTGCGCTGCGCAAGGCCGCGGATGGCCATCGAGGTGAAGGTCGTGTTGCCGGCGGAGATCCAGTCGGCGTCGCCCTCCTTGCGGTATTCGACATCGTAGGATGTGGCGCCCTTGCAGGCGTTCCAGTTGGCCATAATCTGGCCCTCGCCTGCGGACAGGGTCACGACGGGCGTTTCGACGTCCACTTCGCTTTCGCCGTAGGAAATGACCTTGATGCAGACATCGTCCAGGACCATCCTGTGCTGTCCGGTCTCACCCTGGTCGCGGGCGGGGCCGATGGCGATGCGGGAAGACGGGGTGACATTGTGGATCGTGAACGAGTAGTCGGCCATCGAGATGTCGTTGGCGAGCGTGAAGGTCTCGACGACATTGTTGACGGCGCAGGAAGTCACGATATTGTCAGTGACGATGGCACCGTCCAGCAGCCGGATGCAAGCCCCCAGCGGGTCCAGGTTCGAATTGGAGGATCCGTAAGGAGAGGCCTTGAAGCTGACCTCCACCGTGGCGGTCCCCGTCAGTCCGCGGAGGGCGGGCGTCACCAGCCATCCGACTTTGCTCGAAGCGCCGATCTTGACCGATCCGGGGCGTCCGGCGACCATACCGGCGACGGACGGGTCTTCCCGGAGTTCCGCCCATTCGGCGAGGGAAGCGCCGGAGCCGTTCAAGGCCTTGCGGATGCTGTTGTACAGACCCATTTCGGTCGCGGGCGTACAGAGATAATAGCCGAGGTCGCCGCCGACCGGGTTCCATCCCCTGGCCTGGGTAAGGGCTGTCGCCGAGCTGCGTTTCTCCGCGGAATACCCGACGGCCATGTTGACATTGTCCCCGCCCCAGATGAGTTCGGCGAAGTCCTGGAAGAGAACGGTGCCTCCCGCAGGAATGGCCGTGCCCATCCGGACGGCTTCGCTCTTAAGCGTCTGGAAGGTGACCGGCTCGCTCCGGAAGGAGACTTCTTCCTCCTCAATGACCGTCTTGATTTCCGCGACAAGCCAGTAGGAGGTCTCCGGTGCCAGGCCAGAGAAGATGAAGCGGGGCTTGTTGCCGGAGTAAAGGGTCGGGTCCGCCAGGGTCCAGGAGACGACGAGGTCGGAGCAGCCTTCATCCTTGTAGAGTTCGATGGAAGTCGTGGCGGAGCGGTCGATGCCGCTGTCGGAGAAGTCCGTCACCGACCATTCTACGACGGCCGTTGCCGACGATACGTTCACGATGCGCGCCTTGGCACCGGTAATGGTGAGGATGCTCTCGTCCACGATTCCCTGCCCGGTCTTGATGACGGCCCTCTCTCCCTTGTCATTGGTGACATATACCCATTCGGAATAAATGGAGCGGGGGTAATTGGCCCTGACGCGGGCGTAATATTTGGAATTCTCCGTCAATCCGTTGAAGATGACGCCGTCGTTCGGGCTGCCTGCGGCCTGGAGGGTGGTGGAGGTGGTCCCGGTGTAGGCATCGCCGCCCAGGGCCTCGTCCTTGATGATCTGGGCCGTGAAGGAAACGGCGCCGGCGGCGACGGCCTCTTCGACTTCCCAGTAGAACCCCAGGGCCGTCGATGTGGAATTGGTCTCATCGTAGGTGACGCCGGTCGGTGCGACCCGCGACGGGTCGATTCCGGTTTCCGCAGTTTCTTTGCATCCCGTGAGCAGCAGTGCACCCAGCAAAGATGCCGTGCAGAACCCCGTCAGTAAGAAATTTTTGACAACCATAATAAGTCATTCAAAAAAAAATAAAGTCCGCCGAGGGAGGTGGGCGTACTTCAGAGAATGGGGTTGTCCTGCATTGCTGTTGCAAATATATAACGGAGCGGGGGAAAATTCCAAATTTTTTTGCAACTTTTTTCAAAAAATATTTGAACAATCCGAATTAATACATACCTTTGTCTCAGAGTTGAGGGCACGTGCCCGTAGTCAGAGATTCTGCGTTGTCCGCATTGCCGAAGGATCAATAACGCTGACTTTATGACTTCAAGAATGATCAGAAAGATATTTGTTCTGTTTCTTGCAACTCTATCGACAGCCCTGAGCGTCTTCGCCCAGGAGCTCAAAGTGTCGGGTACGGTCACCGAAGCGCTTACCGGTGAGACCGTTCCCGGTGCCGCCGTGATGGTCAAGGGAACCGGAAACGGAACGAGTGCCGGTATGGACGGCAAATGGTCGCTCACCGTTGCCCCCGATGCCATCCTCGTCTGCCAGGCGTTCGGTTACAAGACCCAGGAAGTGCCGGTAAACGGAAGGGCCGTCATCGACTTCGTCCTGGAGGATGACGTCCAGCATCTGGAGGCGACCGTGGTCGTCGGTTACGGTACCCTCAAGAAAACCCAGCTCGTGGGAGCCGTGGAGAATGTGGACGGCGAATCGCTGGAAAGCCGTACCAACACCAACGTCGCCAGGTCCCTGCAAGGGCAGGTGGCTGGCCTGAACATCATTCAGGCCGACGGCAAGCCGAATCACACGGGTGCCATCTATATCCGTGGCGGCAATACCTCTTATAAAACGCGTGCGAGCATGGACGGCGCCGGTCAGGGAAGCCACTCGATCGGCCAGGGCGGCAGCGCCCTCGTCCTGATCGACGGTGTCGAAGGTTCACTGACTTCCGTCAACCCGGAGGATATCGAGAGCATCTCCGTGCTCAAGGATGCGTCCTCCGCGGCCGTTTACGGAGCCCGGGGCGCCTTCGGCGTCATCCTGGTCACGACGCGTGCACCCAAGGAAGAGAAAGTGACGGTGACTTACCAAGGGGCTGTTTCCCTGAACCGCCGCACCGTGCTTTGGGAGGATCATATCGTGACCGACGGACTGGAATGGACGGAAACCTTCTACGACTTCTTTACGGGTTGTTCCCGTACGCCGTCTTCCACCGGCAAGACGCCGACGGCCATGAACCAGTACAACCTGCCGTCCGACTATCTGGAATCCTTCCGTGCCCACCGGGCCTCCGGCAATACGGAGGAGGTCGTGCTCGGAGAAGACGGCAATTATCGCTATTACGGCTCCACCAACTGGCTCTCCAAGGTGTACAAGCGGGCGTCGATGTCCACGACCCATTCCCTGTCCGTCAGCGGTTCCTCCGGGCGG
>OCVV012856427.1_pt1 | contig 24375 bp, 15 predicted proteins | sample 1539721 | NCBI WGS metagenome assembly OCVV01 (sample SAMN02144230, study PRJEB22623) | gut metagenome | biome: sheep rumen | host: Ovis aries | place: New Zealand
AACAACAACGGATTAAAACTGATTACGCGGATTACACGAATTAAAATTCGATAAATCGGGACAAAGATATTTCAACAACCACTGATTACAGGAAATATTAACGACCACAGATTACACTGATGACACGGATTATATAAACAACGGATTAAAACGGATTACACGAATTTTCTGTGATTTCTGTGATATCTGTGATATCTGTGCGAAATAAGAAACAACAGATTAAAACGGATTAAACGGATTGTACTAATTAAAATTCGATAATTCGATAAATTGGGACAAAGAATAAAATCAACCACTGATTACAAGAAATATTAACGACCACGGATTACACTGATTACATAGATTATAAGAAACAACGGATTAAGACGGATTAAACGGATTGTACGAATTTTCTGTGATTTCCGTGATTTCTGTGATTTCTGTGATTTCTGTGATTTCTGTGAGAAACAAAGAATATTTGTAAATTAAAAGATGACGAAGGAAGAAGATATACAACGATTGGAGAGGCTGAAGCAGATAGTGCTTAGTATGCCTGAGAAACCTGGTTCTTATCAATACTATGACAAGAACGGGGTGATTATATATGTAGGCAAGGCAAAGAAACTGAAATCACGCGTTTCATCGTATTTCCACAAAGAGGTGGACAGGTTTAAGACAAAGGTGCTTGTTTCGAAGATATGGGATATTTCCTACACGGTGGTGAATACGGAAGAGGATGCACTGCTGCTGGAGAATGCGCTGATAAAGAAGTATAACCCTCGATACAACGTGCTGCTGAAAGACGGTAAGACATACCCCTCTATCTGCGTGACGGGTGAACAATATCCGCGCATTTTCAAGACACGTACGATAAATAAGAAATGGGGTACATACTACGGTCCCTACTCTCACCTCGGGTCAATGTACACTATCCTTGACCTGATAAAGAAACTCTATAAACCGCGCACATGCCGTTTCCCTCTAACACAAGAGAACGTGAAAACGGGAAAATATTCTCCATGCTTGGAGTATCACATAAAGAACTGTGGCGCACCGTGTATCGACCGCCAGTCGTGGGATGACTACCAGCAGAACATAGCGAAGGCACGCGAGATACTGAAAGGAAACACGCGCGAACTAAGCAAGATTGTATATAACGAGATGATGCAGTGCGCAGAGAGAATGGAGTTTGAAAAGGCTGAAGAACTGAAGCAACAATATATGCTTATCGACCAGTTCTGCGCAAAAAGCGAGGTGGTGAGCCACACGATAACAGACGTTGACGTGTTCTGCATTGACGATGACGACAACCGACAGAATGCTTTCATCAACTATATGCACGTGACGAACGGCACGATTAACCAGTCGTTTACCTACGAATACAAACGAAAGCTTGAGGAGACAGACGAGGATCTGTTGCTGCAGGCTATTATAGAAATAAGGGAGAGGTTCGGTAGTAAAGCAAAAGAGATAATCGTGCCATTTGAACTGGACTGGCAGATGGAGGGGGCAGAGTTCTTCGTTCCACAGAGGGGCGACAAGCACCATCTGCTGGAACTGTCGATGATGAACTGCAAGCAATACCGCATAGACCGCCTAAAGCAGGCTGACAAACTGAACCCTGAACAGAAATACACCCGACTGATGAAGGAACTGCAAGAGAAGCTCGGTCTGAAGAAACTGCCTTACCGCATAGAATTGTTTGATAACTCAAACATATCAGGCACGGATGCCGTTGCAGGAATGGTGGTATATAAGGGTATGAAGAAGAGCAAGCAGGATTACAGGAAGTATAACATCAAGACGGTAGAAGGGGCTAACGATTATGCCTCGATGCAGGAGGTAACGTTCCGTCGCTATCGCGACGGAGAGAACCTACCCGACCTTATAATATGTGACGGTGGTGTGGGACAGATGCACTGCGTGCAGGAGATAGTACACGGGCAGTTAGGACTGGACATACCTATCGCCGGACTGGCAAAGAACGACAAACACCGTACGCAGGAACTGCTATTCCTCAGATATGACAACACTACTACAGATAACGAAATAAAGAATACTACCACAGATTACGCTGAGGACACGGATTATACAAACAGCGAGACAACGGAGGATACGGATTACACGGATTACTCTAACGACGAAGCAAAAAATACTACCACAGATTACACTGATAGCACGGATTCTACAAACATCGAAACAACGGAGGACACAGATTACACGGATTTTTCTAACGAAGAAATAAAGAATACTACCACAGATTACGCTGAGGACACGGATTTTTCTTTGAACACGAATTATCTGTGTAAATCTGTGATACATGTGAAAACTAAGAAACAACGGATTGAAACGGATTACACGGATGGCACGGATTATTCTAACAACGAAGGAAAGAATACTACCACAGATTACACTGATAGCACGGATTCTACAAATAACAAAACAACGGAGAACACGGATTACACGGATTATTCTAACGACGGAATAAAGAATACTACAACAGATTACACTGAGGACACGGATTTTTCTTTGAACACGAATTATCTGTGTAAATCTGTGATATCTGTGGGAACTAAGAAACAACGGATTGAAACGGATTACACTGAGGGCACGGATTATACAAATAGCGAAACAACAGATTACACGGATGGAACGAATTACGTTCAAAAAGAACTAAACGGATCAGAGGAATTAAAAGGATTAAAACATGAAAATTCTGCAAGAAACAATAACAGAGCGTCAGCAGAAGACCACAAAATAAAATCAACGGGAGAAGCAGAAATCGTCACCGTACAGTTGAAACCAGAAAGCGAACTGTTCCGTGCGCTCACTGCAATGCAGGATGAAGTTCACAGATACGCTATCTCGTTCCACAGAGACAAACGCTCAAAACACGCACTACATTCTGAACTGGACGATATACCAGGCATCGGCACGAAGACACGAGAAACCCTGCTCAAGAAATATAAAACAGTAAAAAATCTGCGCGACGCCGCCGCAAGCGGCGGCACTGAAGAACTCGCACCACTCATCGGTGCAAGCAAAGCAAAAATTATCGCCGAACATTTTGCCGCAAGCGGCAAAATGTAAGCAAGTTACAACTTATATGTTTCACGTGAAACATATAAGATAATTATCACATAGAAGTGTTTCACGTGAAACATTGTTGTTGTACCTACTTGGTTTTTAATTTCTTATTATGATGAATAACCATGAGATTTGAGGTTACTAAAGAATATTAAAAAATATATATAATAAATGAACGAACAAAAAGAAAGACTATGGAATTGAAAGAGATTATTGCAAAGGCGGTGGAGAATGACAACGCTGATGTTAAGAGGTTTTTGTTTGGAAGTATGGATTACACTACCTTGAAGTGTACGGACTCAGAGCAGTCGGTGATGGCTTTCGTAGAACAGGTGAACCGCTGGGATAATGAACACCCCGAACTACCCCACCCTGCAGCAATATGCGTGTATCCTTGTTTTGCGGAAGTAGTAAAAGAATGTCTCGACGTAGAGGGAGTGGAGATAGCATGTGTGAGTGGAAGTTTTCCATCATCACAGACTTTCACAGAAGTGAAGACCGTAGAGACGGCTTTAGCAATCAAGGACGGAGCAACGGAGATAGACATGGTGATGCCAGTGGGAAAGTTTCTGTGTGGCGATGAAGAGGGAGTAATGGATGAGATAAGAGAGATGAAAGCCGTATGTGGTGATGGAGTAAGGCTAAAGGTAATACTGGAAACTGGATGCTTAGTGACGGCAGAGAATATCAGGAAGGCGTCATTTCTTGCGATGAATGCAGGAGCAGACTTCATAAAGACGAGCACGGGTAAGGAGAAGATTTCTGCTACTCCTGAGGCAGCCTTAGTGATGTGTGAGGCGATACGTGATTACTATAAAGAGGAAGGACGAAAGGTAGGTTTCAAACCTGCTGGTGGAATAAACACGAGCATGGATGCTGTGATATATTACACCATAGTGAAAGAGGTATTGGGCGAGGAATGGCTGAAGCACGACCTCTTCCGCATAGGAACATCAAGACTGGCGGAAGTACTGATGAATGAGATGTAACTGCAGGAGTAGCGATAATATCGTTACGCACAAGAAAAAGAAGATTAGAATATAGAGCATAGCAATAAGTTCGATAAGGCTATGCTATTACAAGGCAAAAGCATTGAGATTAAATGGTAATCTCAATGCTTTTGCTTATGTATATAATAGAGTTGATGAAATCTCCGTTTAGAGAAAAGGGAATACTACATACAAGAAAAAGAAACTACATACAAGGAAAGTTGATACTACATACAAGGAAAGTGTTGATACCACGCACAAGAAAAAGGGGAAAGAAAGGTGGCATCAGATGTTACGCTGAATGCAGTAATTGAGGTAGGCTGTAAGAGCCTTGTTGATGTCAGACTGCCCTACCCTCTCGTTGATATACTTCATGGCATCGGCATGAAGACGATGCATCTGTTGTTCGGCATATTCTATTCCGCCATTGTCGAGGGTGAAGTTGACGAGCTGACGAATGTCGTGCTGCGAGGCGTTATGCTGTTTTACGCGCATGGCAAGAGCCGTGATGTCGGGGTCGTTGGCTTCAAGAACACAATGTATGGCAGGCAGGGTGAGTTTGCCTTCGAGCATATCATTACCAGAGGGCTTTCCTATCTGCGGTGAAGGGAAATAATCGAAGATGTCGTCACGTATCTGGAAGATAGTGCCAAGAGTTTGTCCGAACTGCGCAGCAGCCTTTACGTCATCATCGCTTGCACCTACCGACATGGCACCCATAGTGCAGCAAGCCTCAAAGAGAGCAGCAGTCTTCTGACGTATAACATCATAATAAGCCTGTTCGCTGATTTGCTCAGAGCCATTGCTTGTGAGCTGCAGTATCTCACCGTTGGAGAGCGTTTGTCCCAGAGCAGAGAGATAGCGAACGATGTCGAGGCGAGTTGTCTGGCAAACGCTGAGTAGAGCCGTTGAGAGGATATAGTCGCCTACGAGCACCGCGATGCGGTTGTCATAAACGGCATTGACGCTGGGCTGTCCGCGTCGCTCACTGGCTTCATCTACGATGTCGTCATGCACGAGAGACGCCGTATGTAGCAGTTCAAGGGCAACGCCAGATAGGTGTGTAACGTTGGTTACAGAGCCTAACGCTTTAGCAGTCAATAGTATAAGCATTGGACGCATACGTTTTCCCGCACGCTGACGAATATAGTTGAGCACTTGCTCAAGGGTACCATCGGCATGAGAGAGCGACTGATTGAAAAGCTCAACGAATTGTTGTAGCTCAGTCTCTATGGGTTGGCGTATTATGGAAAGAAAATCGTTCAATGCTTGTTTGTGTATTATTGAAGTACAAAATTACAAAAAAAAATTGGTTTTTTGGGTATAAAGTTGATGATTATTTGAAAATTTATTTGTAATTTTGCTATTTGGGAATATAATTAAGAATTAAGAGATTAAATAATATATAATGGATAATAAGAAGATACTGATACTGATTGATGCCTACGCACTGATATACAGGAGTTACTACGCGCTGATAAGGAGTCCGAGGATAAACTCAAAGGGACTGAACACGAGTGCCGTGATGGGATTCTGCAATACGCTGAATGAGGTGATGACGAAGGTGCAGCCAACGATAGGTGCCCTACCCTCTCACCTGGCCGTGGCGTTTGACCATGGGAAGACATTCCGCCACGAGATGTTTCCTGACTACAAGGCACAGCGCGAAGAGACACCAGAGGATATCAGACTATCCATACCTATTATTAAAAACATACTGGAGGCATACAAGATTCCAATACTTCAGGTTGACGGCTTTGAGGCTGATGACGTCATCGGAACCGTGGCCGGCATGGGCGAACGCGAAGGTATGAGGGTGTATATGCTTACGCCTGACAAGGACTATGCACAGCTGGTGACGGAGAACATCCACATGTACCGTCCTCGTCATGGCGGCGGATATGACGACATGGGACCCAAGGAGGTCATAGAGAAATATGGCATAGAGTCAACCGCACAGGTTATCGACCTGCTGGGACTGATGGGCGATGCGTCAGACAACTATCAGGGTTGCCCGGGAGTTGGAGAGAAGACTGCCGTGAAACTAATCAATGAGTTTGGGTCGATAGAGGGATTACTCAGTCGTACTGCTGAGATAAAGGGAAAGTTGCGCGAGAAGGTGGAGGGAGCCGTAGATGACATACGACTGTCAAGACAGTTGGCAACAATCAGAACCGACGTGCCGATTGAGACATCAATGGAGGATATGGTCATCCAAGAGGCAGACAAGGAACGCCTGGCAGAGATATTCCGTGAACTGGAGTTTAAGACCATGGCGCAAAAGATGCTCGGACAAGGCGGCGATGGTAACACCACTAACAGGGAAGGAAGTAGCAAAGGAAAAGCAAGCGCAAAGAAAAGTAACGAAAAGCAAAAAAGTGTTAACGGACAACTCTCACTCTTTGACGCAGAGCCTAACGAGGGGACAGAAGACTTAGAATATCTCAAAGAAACAGAAATAAAATACGATGACATAAAAGTACAACATATTGAAGATGAGAGAGGTTTGCAAGAGATTTGTGAACAAATGGCGCAAAAGGAAGAAGTTAGTTTTAGCGCAAAATACAGTGCAAACGGCTTTTTAAATGTAAAAATAGAAGAAATTAGCCTTTCAGCGGAAGAAAACACCGTTTGGGTTATAGAGTTTCCACTTTTTGAAAAAGCAGAAGAGCTACAAAAACAGATTGCACAGAAGACAGTGGTTGTGCAAGACGGAAAAAGACTGACAGAGGTAATGACCAACTGGCAGGGCAGCGACAATAACGCCACAAATAAAAAAGAAGAGAACAAAGGAGAGAAGATAGCCGAATGGAAACTTTGGGATGTGATGATAGCACACTATCTGATAAATCCTGACTTGCATAGAAACAAAGACTACACAGAGGCGGAATATAGAGCCGAAAGGGCGGCAGTGCTTCTGAAAGAGAAAAGGGAACTGGAGAAGAGACTGAAAGAAGACGGATTAGAGAAACTGTTTCTTGAGGTGGAGATGCCACTGGTGCCAGTGCTGGCAGAGATGGAGATGAACGGAGTAAGACTTGACACCAAGGCACTTAAAGAAGTGCAGAGGGAACAGGAAGACAGGCTGCTGACACTGGAGAAAGAGATATACGAACTGGCAGGAGAGCAGTTTAATATTGCATCGCCCCGACAAGTGGGCGACATACTCTTCGGCAAGATGCAGATAATGGAGAAGCCGAAGAAGACTAAGACAGGACAATACGTGACTAACGAGGAGGTATTGAACTCACTGCGTGCGAACAATCCTATCGTAGGAAAGATACTGGACTACAGAGGGTTAAAGAAACTATTAGGTACATACGTAGAGGCACTGCCGCGACTAATAAACCCGCAAACGCGACACATACACACCACATTCAACCAATGTGTTACGGCCACGGGCAGACTGTCGTCGAGCGACCCTAACCTGCAGAACATACCTGTCAGGACGGAAGACGGTAAGGAAATCAGACGCTGCTTCATACCAGAGGAAGGAGAAGAATTTTTCAGTGCCGACTACTCGCAGGTGGAGCTTCGCATCATGGCCTCGATGAGCGGCGACGAGCACATGATTGAAGCCTTCAAGAGCGGTCAGGACATCCATGCAGCAACGTCAGCAAAGATAAATCACAAGAGCATTGACGAGGTAACGAAAGAGGAACGTCGAAAGGCCAAGAGCGCCAACTTCGGCATCATCTACGGCATATCAGCCTTCGGACTGGCACAGGGTCTCGGCATAGAGCGCAAGGAGGCTAAAGCACTGATTGACGGATACTTCGAATCATTCCCAAAGGTGATGGACTTCATAGAGCGATGCAAGGAGCAGGCACGTGAGCGTGGCTACGCCGTTACGCTGTTTGGAAGGCGCAGGTATCTGCCAGACATCAACTCAAAGAACGGAACAGTGCGTTCGTTTGCTGAGCGCAATGCCGTGAATGCCCCTATACAGGGTACGGCGGCCGACATAATGAAAATCGCCATGGTAAGGGTGTGGCAGCGACTGAAGCGTGAAGGGCTGAAAGCCAGGCTATTGCTTCAGGTGCATGACGAACTCAACTTCTCGGTGCTACCTGAGGAGAGGGAGCGCGTGGAGCAAATCGTGATGGAGGAGATGCAGGGAGCCGCCGAACTGGCAGTGCCACTTACCGCCGACTGCGGATGGGGCATGAACTGGCTCGAAGCGCACTAAGAAAACGCGGATTGTTCTTACTACCACGGATTACGCAGATTACATAGATTATAACAACAACGGATTAAGACGGATTAAACGAATTTTATGTGATTTCTGTGAGAAACAAGAAACAACGGATTACGCGGATTGTTCTTACTACCACAGATTACGCTGATTACATAGATTATAAAAACAACGGATTAAAACGGATTACGCGGATTGTTCTTACTACCACGGATTACACTGATTACATAGATTATAACAACAACGGATTAAAACGGATTACGCAGATTTAAGAGATTATTATTACAATAACTCTGCCTATGAAAAAGATACTCACTATAATACTGATAATGCTTGCTACTCTTACTTGTAATGCACAACAATACAGCAAGATGTCGCGCTGGGTGAGAGGGGTTGCAGCGCAATGGCAAAGCGATAATACAGCATTGAAGAATGAAGGGGATATTAGTTCTTCAAACGAAAACAACGCAGTGGCTCAGGCGAAGGGTGTCACCCCTACCCTATCAGCGACAGAAGACAGGACGCTGGTGTTCGTGAAAGCAACTGACGCAGAGGCTGTTGCAGAATACAGCATTGCACGGCAGGGCGACATACACATCTGCAGCGTGCCAGTGAGCAAACTCACTGCACTGTCAGAGGATGAGCGCGTGGTGCGCATAGAGGCTAACGCCAACGACTACCAGGCCGACAACGACAGCGTGGCACGAGTGATAGACGCTGACTACCTGTGGGGCGGTGCCTCGCCCCTACCCTATGGCTACGATGGCACAGGCGTGGTAGTCGGCGTGGTGGATATCGGCATCGACTTCACGCACCCTACGTTCCGCTCCGCCAAAGATGGACATCTGAGGATAGTTCGCGCGTGGGATATGCTCGACTATTCCGCTACCGACGACTATCAGGCGAAGCGACAATTTCCTATGGGACTGCTGCTTACCGACACCACGGCGATACTGGAGAAGGGACACACCGTTGACAGTAAGACGGAATGGCACGGCACACACACCATGGGCACGGCAGCAGGTTCGGGATGGGACACCCCCTTCACCGGCATGGCACCCGAGGCCGACATCTATGCCGTAGGCTGCGTAATAAGTTCCAATAAGTCGTACATATCAAGCAACGTAAAGAACTTAAACACAACGACACTCAACACCCTTGCCTTTCAGCGCATCTTCGAATACGCCGACTCGGTAGGCAAGCCTGCCGTGGTGTCATACAGCATCTCCGGCACACAGGATATGACTGGCGAAGACGCACTGCTCAATGCTTATCTGGACAGTCTGACAAGCAAGCCCGGCCACATCATCGTGGCATCGATAGGCAACAGCGGAAAGAAATACTGCTATCTGCCCAAGACAGAGGAGACGGACACCGTGGGAGGCATTATTTCCACCAGCGAAAACTTATGCGTAATCAATATCAGCACCAAGAAGACCCTGAAGCTGCGCATCACCGACTACTCACGTACTGAGGCTGAGGGGCGCACAAAGGAATATTCGCTTGACTTCCTGCCTGGCAACCGACTTTCACGCTCTATGAGCGGACTGAAATGGGAGGATTACACTATAAAGACGCCAAGCAAGAAACTTGACAGTCTCGATATATACATATACAGCGGTGCCGACGGTTTCGACCAGAACCGCGTGGGCTACGACATCTTCCTCTACCAGACCAAGAAATCGTTTACCACTGTGACCTACGGCATCGAGATAATCGGTGCTGACACCGAGGCAGAAATTTTCTGCCAGAACAGCGAACTCGTCAGCGGAACGCAGTACTCCCCCACCCTCACGGGCGCACTGATGGCAGGCAACTGCGGCAGTCCGGCGGCACTGCCCTCCGTCATAGGCTGCGGTTTCACGGCATGGTGGGAACAGGGCGGATTGAGAGACACGCGCTCAAGCATCGGACCTACGTTACACGGCTATATAAAGCCCGACATCACGGCACCGGGCTACAAGGTGCGCTCCGCCTACAACAGCTACTACCGTTCGCAGACGGGCGGTCACGCATCTGTCAGGGAGAGCCTGTACGACGGCAAGCAATACGGCTGGATGCGCTCTGACGGCACGTCAATGTCAACGCCCGCCGTGGCCGGCACGATAGCCCTGTGGATGCAGGCGAAACCCACGCTGACACACGATGAGGTGCTCGATGTATTCGCCAACACCTCACGCCACCCCGATGCAGCCCTCTCCTACCCCAACAACGAATATGGCTACGGCGAAATCAATGCCTACCGCGGACTGCTACATATATTAGGCATCAATGACGACTACATACTCGGCGACGTAAACAGCGACGGTCTCGTGACCATGAGCGATGCCAACGCCGTGGTAAACTACTACCTTGCCACCGACAAGGACGGCATAGAGAATTTCAACCTGAAGGCAGCCGACGCGAACATCGACGGCACCATAACCATGAGCGATGCCAACGCAATAGTTAACATATACCTCAATCAGGGCGAAGAATAACACCTCATGCAATATTTATGGCATAATGCTTGCAGGAAGAAAGAAAAATTATTAACTTTGTCACAGAAAAACAAACAAACCCACCTTAACGTCAAACCAACATAAACAAACCTCTCTATGACAATGAAAAGACTATTCATTTCCATGCTTATGATTATGGCAGTAACAGCCATAAAGGCTCAAGCCGTGTATTCATGCGACTATAAAAGCGATGCCGACGTAAAAGTGTATGTTACTGATTACAAAAGCGATGCCGACCTCGTAGTATATAAATGCGACTACAAGAGCGATGCCCAGGGCAATCAGGGCCTGTGGTATTTCTGCAAATACAAGAGCGACGCAAAGAAGAAAATCTACTTCACCAAGTACAAGAGCGACGCCAACCTGGTCATCTACATCTCAAAATACAAGAGCGATGCCGGATGGAAGAACAAGAGCAAGCAACACCTGATGTACTGAGAAACACACATAATAACAGCCGCAGGACCTAAGAAAGTCTTGCGGCTTTATTTATTGATATCAAATTTATGGTAAAATGCTTGCATAATGCAATAAAAATTACTAACTTTGCCACAGAAACATTTAATAACCCATAAAAAACGAATAACTATGGCACAAGTATCTATGACAGTCCGCATGGACTCTGCACTGAAATCATCATTCGATGAACTCTGCACAGAATTCGGCATGAGCGCCAACACCGCCATGAACATATTCGCCAATGCCGTGGTGGCTTACCGCAAAATTCCCTTCGAAATAAAAGCACGAACCAAAAAGAAAGACATGGACGGAAAGGAGGCATTTCTAAAATTGAGGAGAATGGCTGAAAAAGGGAAATTCCCCGAACTTACCCTTGATGAAATAAACGAGGAAATAAGACTTTACAGGGAGGGGAAATAAGATGATATATGCAGTGATTGATACTAACGTCATCGTATCAGCAATGCTGACACGACATAGCGACGCAGCCACAGCCAAAATCCTGAACGCAATAATCGAAAATGAAATAACTGCCTTGTATAATGATGAAATCATACAAGAATACAAGGAAGTGCTCCATCGCAAAAAATTTGGGTTTCCAAAACAAATTATTGACAAAATCATTGAAAGAATTCATAAGCAAGGCATCAGCACCCAACGCACTCAAAGCGATGAGGTTTTTCCTGACCCAAAAGACATTGTTTTCTACGAAGTGGCAATGTCGAAAGAAGATGCCTATTTGGTCACTGGCAACATAAAACACTTTCCACAGAAACCCATCGTAGTAACGCCAGCTGAGATGCTTGAGATATTACAGGGAAGACAAACATAATCAACTGGCAAACTGAACATTTTTCACATGACACGACAGGAAATACTTGACATAATGCAGGAGCGCGTACTTATTCTCGACGGCGCCACTGGTACATACCTGCAGGGACTGAACCTTACGGAGGAGGACTTTCGGGGGGAACGGTTCCGCAATCACCCCGTGCCACTGAAGGGGTGCAACGATGTGTTGTGTCTTACCAAGCCTGAAGCCATCATAGCTATGCACCGAGCTTACATAGAGGCCGGGGCCGACATCATAGAGACGAACTCTTTCAACTGCAACTGCTTCTCGCTCGCCGACTATGGTCTTGAGAACATGGTGTATGAGATAAGCCGTACGGCGGCAGAGTGTGCGCGCAGGGCTATAGTGACAACCCCTACCCCTAACCCCTCCCCGAGGGGAGGGGAGGATATGCCTTCTGCAAAGCAACAGTGTGGAACAACAGATGACACTTCAAGAGATACCAACGACACCATATTAAGCCCCTCCCTCGGGAGGGGGCAGGGGAAGGGGTTAATCATCGCCGGTTCCATGGGTCCGACGAACAAGACCTTGTCGATGAGCGGCGACGTGAACAATCCTGCTCAGCGCGACATTACCTTCCAACAGCTTTATGACACCTACCATGACCAGGCACGCGGACTCATTGACGGCGGTGCCGACGTGCTGCTCGTGGAGACTATCTTCGACACTCTGAACGCCAAGGTAGCACTCAAGGCCATCATGGACCTCAGCGAGGAAACAGGGCGCGACATTCCCATTATATGCAGCGGTACGCTCTCTGATGCCTCAGGCCGCACACTCAGCGGTCAGACCGTGGAGGCTTACTGCGCCTCACTAAGCCATGGCAACCTGCTTGCCATCGGACTGAACTGCGGCTTCGGAGCCAAGCAACTGCTGCCGTGGCTCCGCCGACTGTCAGAGATAGCACCATGCCCCGTCAGCGTGCATCCTAATGCCGGACTGCCTAACGTGATGGGTGGCTATGACGAGACACCGGAGACTTTCGCCGAGGTGGCCAAGGAGGTGTTCAAAGAGCGTCTGGTTAACATCTACGGCGGCTGCTGCGGTACGTCGCCTGACCACATAAGGGCACTGAAAGCAGAGTCACTGACGGCAAAGCCACGACCACTGCCTGCCGACACAAGGATAAAGCCCATGCTGCTCAGCGGACTGGAGATGCTGGAGGTGAGAAACGAGAACAGTGCCTTCTTCAACATCGGCGAGCGTACCAACGTGGCAGGTTCGGCAAAATTCAAAAAACTCATACAGGCAAAAGACTACGACACCGCTCTCAGCGTGGCGCGCCAGCAGGTAGATAATGGTGCGCACGTCATTGACATCTGCATGGACGACGGACTGATAGAGGGTGTGACAGCCATGCAGACGTTCCTCAACCTCATTGCCTCAGAACCCGAGATAGCACGCGTGCCGGTGATGATAGACTCATCAAAATGGGAGATACTGAAGGCGGGACTGGAGTGTGTGCAGGGCAAGTCGATAGTCAACTCCATCAGTCTGAAGGAAGGCGAGGAGAAATTCCTTGCCAAGGCACGCCACATACACAAGATGGGCGCAGCCACGGTAGTGATGCTCTTCGACGAGGAGGGGCAGGCAGACACCTACGAGCGCAAGGTAACGGTGGCACGCCGTGCATACCAGTTGCTCAAGGGCATAGGCTTCCCTACGGAAAACATCATCTTCGACCCTAACGTACTGTCAGTGGCCACGGGAATGCCTGAGCACGACGACTACGGCCGTGCCTTTGTGGCAGCATGTGAGACGATACACAAGGAGATGCCCGAAGTACACCTGTCGGGCGGCATAAGCAACCTGTCGTTCTCCTTCCGTGGCAACAACAAGATACGCCAGGCCATGCACTCGGTAATACTGCACCATGCCATACCGCTCGGTCTGGACATGAGCATAGTAAACCCCGCCATGAATATGCGCTATGAGGATATTCCTGAGGAGATGCTCAGAGTGGTGGAGCCGGTGGTGATGAATACCACTGCACACGCTGCTGACGACGAGCTCACTCCCTCTGAGCGTCTCATAGAATATGCTGAGAAGGTAAGGGCTGAGGAAGAAGCAAAGAAAGCGCAGGGTGGGGGAACAGCCTCAAAGAAACCTGCCGCCGACTGGCGCACCGAACCGCTTGAGAAACGCATAGAATATGCCATGCTAAAGGGCATGACCGACTTCATAGACCAGGACACCGAGGAGGCTTACCAGCAGGCAGGCACACCGCTGGGCGTGATTGACCAGTATCTGATGCCGGCCATGGATAGGGTAGGGCAGCTCTTCGGCGAGGGCAAGATGTTCCTGCCGCAGGTGGTGAAGTCGGCACGCGTGATGAAGAAGGCCGTCAGCGTGCTGGAGCCGTATATGAAGGCTAATCAGAATAATCCGAGTAATCCGAAAGACTCTGAAAACAACACCGTCATCATGGCCACGGTGAAGGGCGACGTACACGACATAGGGAAGAACATCGTAGCGGTGGTGACACAATGTAACGGCTTCAAAGTGAAGGACCTCGGAGTGATGGTTGACTGCGATGTCATCGTCGATACGGCTCAGAAGGAGAATGCAGCCGTGATAGGACTGTCGGGACTTATAACGCCATCGCTCGACGAAATGATACGCGTATGTCAGGAACTGGAGCGCCGCGGCATGACTACTCCGGTCATCGTGGGCGGTGCCACTACCTCCACGCTCCACACGGCGGTGAAGATGGCTCCCGTATATCCTCACGGCGTGGTGGTGCGCGCACATTCGGCTGCCGACAATCCCACCATCGTGCGCCATCTGATTGCCGACGACCGCGACGAGTACATAGCGCAGCTCAAGGACCAACAGCGCATCATACGCGAGAACTACCTGAAGGGTGAGCGTGACAAGCAATTCCTGTCGCTCGAAGAGGCCCGCAAGCGTCGCCACGTGAAGCATCCGGACGAGGTCTGCGTGCCATCCCAAGAGGCGCGCCGACTGCTGCATACCGACAACCACTCGCTGCTGCACCCCAAGGGCACATGCCTCTGCTGCGATCCACTGGTGCCGCTGATCAACTGGAACTTCTTCTTCCCCACGTGGGGCATCAAGGGTAAGTTCCCCGACGTGCTCAACGACCCCGAGAAGGGACCGGAGGCACAGAAGCTGTGGCGCGATGCCCAGCTGCTGCTCGACAAAATAATACGCCTCAGACTGCTCAGGCTGCAGATGAAGGCACAGATACTGCCTGCCTGGAGCGACGATGACGACAACATCTGCATCAAGGCTCAGGACGGCACGGTGTATCGCCTGCCCATGCAGCGCTCGCTGAAGGATGAACCAGAAACGAAGTGCCTGGCGGATTATCTGATTAGGACCCCCTCCCTTAATCCCTCCCCAAGGGGAGGGGAAGTATTACCGTCAGATGAAACCCCTTCCCTTAATCCCTCCCCAAGGGGAGGGGAGGAGTTACGCTCTTCCGCCGAAAATACAACTGAAAACCTCAACCACACAAATGGTAACATTACTCCTCCCCTTGGGGAGGAACCAAAGGAGGGGGTTTCATCTAATGGTAATATTACTCCTCCCCTCGGGGAGGAACCAAAGGAGGGGGTTATTGACTACGTCTGCCCATTCATTGTCAGTGCCGGCGTGGGCTTGGCAGAACTGCAGGAGCAGTTCCGCAAGGACGGCGACGAATACCACGCCATAATGGCGAAGCTCCTTGCCGACCGACTGACGGAGGCCATGGCAGAGAAACTCTCACGCGACCTCACCGATACGCTCGGCTGGGGCAAGAAAAACATACGCATGGCCTTCGGCTACGGTGCCTGTCCTGACCACTCGCTGAAGCGCGAGGTATTCCAGATGCTCGGCGTGACGGAGGAGACCACAGGACTCTCGCTTACCGACACTTCGATGATAAACCCCGGCGAGAGCATCTGCGGACTGATATTTGCCGATACACCTACCAAGTATTTTAACGTGTGAAAATTTGCAAGTATCACAGAAAATACTTAAATTTGCAACAGAAACAGAAAAATAAGAAAACTAAAAACATATATAGCAGACTTTTCAATGAAAGTAATCGACATAATAAGACAGGCGGAGGAGAAAGGAGAAAAACGCTTCTCCTTCGAACTGCTGCCACCACTCAAGGGCGACGGACTGGAAAAAATCAACGACGCCATAGTCACACTGCTGGCACACAATCCGGCGTTCATCAACGTTACGTCACACCGCGAAGAGGTGAAGTATGAGGAACGTCCCGACGGACTTATCGAGAAGCACGTGATGCGACGCCGCCCAGGCACCGTAGGAGTATCGGCAGCAATAAAGAATAAATACAACGTGGAGGTGGTGCCTCACCTCATCTGCGGCGGACAGTCGAAGTATGACATCGAAGACCAACTCATCGACATGGATTTCCTCGGACTGCAGAATATCCTCGCACTCAGGGGCGATGCCATGCCAGGCTCACACCGCTTCACACCTCACCCCGAAGGCCACAAACACGCCGACGAACTGGTGCGCCAGATTATCAACATGAACAACGGACACTACATCGACGGCGAGCCTAACACCAGCCATAAGACCGACTTCTGCATCGGCGTGGCGGGCTACCCGGAGAAGCACGTGGAGTCGCCTAACTCGCTCACTGACTTGGGTTATCTGAAAAAGAAGGTGGATGCCGGCGCAGAGTACATCGCCACACAGATATGCTATGATGCCGACAAGATAATAGCCTTCCGCGACAAGTGCAACGAGATAGGCATCAACGTGCCAATACTGCCCGGACTGAAGCCCTTCGCCACGAAGACACAGCTCACGGTGCTGCCACAGACTTTCGCCGTGGACCTGCCCCAGGAACTCGTTGACCGCGTAAGCCGCTGCAAGTACAACGACGAGGTGAAGCAGGTAGGCGTGGAGTGGGCCATAGAGATGGGTGAGAAACTGCTGAAAGCCGGTTTCCCCGTGCTCCACTTCTACACCATGACCAAGACCGAGCAGGTGCAGCAGATAGTCAAGGCGCTAATGTAATTTAAAAATCAAAACAAACAGCATGAAAAGAATACTTACACTTACTATTGCTGCACTACTCTATGCCGCCGGAATGAACGCACAAACAGAGGGATATGACGACACACAACACGAGGTGGCACTGATGTATGGCTGGAAAAGCAACTCACAGTGGCTTGACGCCTTTGAGAGCATAGCAGGAGCCATGTTTGGCGAGAAAACAGTCAACGAACGCTTCGTGGGCTCTATCTCCGTGGAGTACTTCTACCGACTGAAGCCATGGCTCGGCGTGGGAGGCACGTTCAGCTACGGCTGCCAGACAAAGGATATGCTCGACCGCAACGAAGATGACGAACTCATACAGGTGGGCGACATGACCCACAACTACTTCACGCTCATGCCGGCAGTGAAGATGGACTGGCTGCGACGCCGCCACTTCGGCATGTACTCAAAGCTGGCTCTGGGTGCCACGCTGAGGGATGAGTCGATTAACAGTTTCGATAAAACGAAACACAAGTCAAGCCACGACACCATGGTCCACGTCAACTGGCAGGTATCGCTACTGGGACTTGAGGGCGGTTCGGAGTACTGGCGCGTCTTTGCCGAATTAGGTATGGGCGAACAGGGCATACTGCTCGGCGGACTCAGGTATAAGTTCTGATTTCTTTCCGCCCCCCAAAAAACAGGAAAGAGCGTTGCGACAATATCGCTGCATTTACATAGCAAAAGCTGTAATATTACATAGCAAAAGCAAAAGTATTACGTGGTAAAAGCTACCATATAATGCACATAACAACAGTCAAGGTGGGTTCTATTTATTACCACCTAAAAACATATTCTCTAACCCAAAAAACATTAACTATTATGAAGAAAGCAATCACATCAATGATGGCACTACTGGCCATCATGCTCATGACTGCATCGTGCGGCAACGACAACGACATTGCCAAGGCCATTCCGGCTGACGCACCCGTAGTGTTCAAGGCCAACGTGAAGAGCCTGAGCGAAAAGGCTGCGCTGAAAGACAACAAGCAGTTGCAGGCAGATCTGCAGAAAGGAATGGAAGGCATGTCTGAGGCACTGAAGAAGAAGATGAAGGCCGTCATGGACGACCCGAAGGAGTCTGGTTTCGCACTGCAGAAGCCTGTGTTCATCGCAGTGACCGACCCCGACAAGAGCCAGTTCGTGATTTCACTCGGCGTGAACGACAAGGACAAGGTGACGGAGTTGTTCAAATCAACAAAGGACGACTGCAAGACAATGAAAATCACCGAGGGCGAAGACCAGACCGTGGTTGAGGACCAAGGCATGCAGGTAGCCTACAACAGTGACCTCTGCGTGATAACCGTGGAGAGAACCGACGCTGCCACTCTGCTCAAGCAGGATGACGACAAGAGCATACTCTCGCAGGACAAATATGCCAAGATGCTTGAGGGCACAAACGACATCGATGCCTACATAGACTATGCAGCACTGATGGGCACTGCGCAGAAGATGTCGAACAAGCCCGAACTGGCTGCCGCCAGCGAATTGGTGAAGGGTCTCTACCTCATCGCCAACGTGAACTTTGAGGAGAAGGAAGCCGTAATCAAGGCTGAGGCCTTCGGCAACGAGGTATTGCTCGGACTAACTAAGGCCATAGAGAACAAGCCTTCGGGCGACTACCTGAAACTGGCTCCGGCTGACGCTTACGGAGTGTTGCAGTGCGGCTTGAAGAACATGGACAAGATAAAGCAACTCCTGCCAAAGGCTGAGACTGAGCAGATCGACAAGCAGCTGCAGTCAATGGGCATCTCTCTCGACCAGTTGCTCAAGGCCATAGAGGGCGACGTAATGCTCTCCGTTGCACCTAACGGCACGCAGCAGATGCCGCAGATTTCATTCGTACTGGCCTGCAAGGACCAGAAGGTATGGGAAGCCATCAGCAAGACCGCTGCTCCGATGGGACAGGGCATGGTTGAGAAGAAAGACGACAACACCTACAACCTGAAGCTGCAGGCCATCGCCGGCATTGACTACACCCTCAGCTATGACAAGAAAGCCATCGTGATGACCCCTGTCACGGCTCCTGCCAAGACGTTCAAGGACAATGACAACGCCAGTGCAGTGAAAGACGGCGGTTTCTTCATCGACATACAGAAGATACTGGGCAACCCACAGGTGAAGGGCATGGCAGGACAGCAGGCCACCGCACTGGCTGACCTTGAGTCAATCTCTGCCACCGGTGAAGGCAACAAGGGTGAATACACCATCAAGTTCAACAAGCCCGGCAACGCCCTCGCAACAATCGTTAAGATGATGCAAAAATAATGCAGAATTCATAATGCAGAATTCATAATGCAAAATGACAATGCGGAGCCAATTATGAATTATGCATTATGGATTATGAATTAAAAAAGATGTCCCTACTATTCCGCCTTCTAAGCAGAAACACCAACTGGTGGCTCATGACGTGCTACACAGTGGCAGGTGTGCTCGGCGCTATGATTGTCATAGCCGGACTGCAGGCGTGGCGTGACATACGCACGCTCTACGGAATGAAGGACAGTTTCATAGGGACAAACTATGTGGTAATAACAAAACCCGTCAGTTCGCTCACCACCGTGATAACGGCGGCAGGCGGACAGGCGGGTTTTACCGATAACGAGATAAAAGACCTGGAGCACATACAGGGCGTGACAGGCGTGGGAGGCTTCACCTCGGCACAGTTCAGCGTATATGGCATGCTGCAGATAGGCAATAGGCAGATGCAGACGCAGATGTTCCTTGAGAGCGTGCCAGACAGGTTCGTTGACCTGCCCGACGGATGCCGCTGGGAAGCACGGCTCACCGACCGCGAAATACCAGTCATAGTGCCGCAGACCTACATCAACCTCTACAACTACGGCTACGCCACCTCAACGGGCATGCCGCAGGTTGACGGTTCGCTCATATCGCAGATACCGCTCCACTTCATCTTCTCGGGCCGTAGCAACCAACAGTTGCGCTACCGTGCACGCATCGTGGCATACACGCAAAGACTGAACACCATACTGGTGCCAGATGCCTTCCTGAAAGAAGCCAACCAACGACTGTCATACAACAGTGAGCCGCAGATGCCCTCGCGCATGATAGTATGCACCGACAGCAAGAAACTCTCGCCGCAGCTTCTCAGCCAGCTGCACCACGACGGCTACGAGATAGAGGGCAACGCCGCCGACCAGCTGCGTATGCAGACACTGCTCTACGGCATCTGCACCGCCATCATCGCCATAGGACTGATAGTAAGCCTGCTGTCGTTCCTGCTGCTCGTCACGAGCATCATGATAGTGGTGGAGAAGAACCGCCAGAAGATAGAGAACCTCTCGCTCCTGGGCTACGACAGGCAGCGCATCTCGCTGACCTACCAGCTGCTCGCCGCCACCTTCGACCTCGTCACATGGCTCGCCGGCGCCCTGCTCAGCACCATGTTCTATCCACTCTTCTCAGGCCTGCTGCACAGCATAGTGCCCACCTTCACCCCCATGGGCATACTCAGCGCATGGCTGCCCGCACTGGTCCTCGCCGCCATATTCACCCTGCTCCACGCCCTGATAGTAAGACACCTCGTAGGCAGAGTGGTGCGGTAGAGAAAAAATGTTAAATTGTTGGAAAAACGGACAAAATACGTTGTCTGTATGTTGGAAAAACGGACAAAATTACTTAATTTTGCATTAGAAAAACGGACAACACTATGCTTAACAGGAAGATTGATAATTATTTAGAAACATTCTACAAGAACCAAAACAAGGCTTTACTAATAACAGGTGCAAGACAGACGGGGAAATCATTCTCCATCCGTAACTTTGGCACCACACATTTCGAGAGTTTCATAGAGATAAACTTCATTGAACAACCCGAAGCCGTAAGCGTGCTTGCAGAAGCCAAAAACAGCCAAGAGATACTTATGCGTCTGTCGCTGTTGAGCAACAAACCACTTGTAAAGGGAAAAACCCTGATATTCTTTGACGAAGTGCAAGAGTATCCCGAACTGGTGACTGCCATAAAGTTTCTTGTAGCTGAAGGCAGTTACAGATACGTACTCAGTGGCTCACTGCTAGGAGTGAAACTGAATGACCTGCGCTCCGAACCAGTAGGATACATGGAAGTAAAAGCAATGTTCCCACTTGATTTTGAGGAATATCTCTGGGCCATGGGAGTAAACACACAAATTACGGACAACCTCAGGAACGCATTCATCAACAAGACACCCGTTGACACGTTTATACACAATAAAATCATGGAACTGTTCCGCCTCTATCTGATAGTGGGCGGTATGCCTGCCGTTATACAGAAATACATTGACACAAACAACCTGCAGCAGGTAATAGAAGAGCAACAGTCTATCGTAAGACTGTATAAACGCGATATCAGCAAATACGACAAAAAAAGAAAACTATACATAGAGGAAATCTATGACCTCATACCCCCTGAACTAAATGCAAAGAACAAACGCTTTGTATTGAAGAACCTCAATGAAAACCTAAAATTCTCACGCTATGAGAACAGCTTTATATGGCTGAAAGACGCAGGAGTAGCGCTGCCCGTATATAACGCAGAAGAACCTGTCGTGCCATTAAAACTTTCACGCAGCCGCAACCTTTTCAAGCTTTTCTCCAACGATATTGGTTTACTGGCAAGCCAATATGCCGACGGCATACAGTTAAGGCTGCTCAATGGAGACAAAGGGATAAACTTCGGCTCAATATATGAGAATGTCGTGGCTCAGGAATTGCGTGCGCATGGATTTGACTTGTACTATTTCAACAACAAGAAACAAGGAGAACTGGATTTCATAGTGGAAAAAGACGCACACGTACTGCCCATAGAAGTGAAATCAGGCAAAGACTATCAGCGACATAACGCACTCTCTAATGTGATGGAGAACACAGATTATGCCATACCAAACGCCATAGTGCTATGCAACGACAACGTCAGAACTAACGGCAAAATCTGCTATATTCCAATATACATGGTGACATTCCTTGAAAAACAGTCACCCGTCAATATCATATACCACATAGACACAGACGTACTGAAATAAAAGGGATGAGAGATTCATGTAATTACACAGAAATTCTTTTTTAGAGGAAATATTTGGAGGTATGAAAACTTTTCCTTAAATTTGCAACATGAACATCAATAACCATAAAACCAATATTGAATCATGAAAAAGACAACCTTTATCCAACTCTTCGCCACGATAGCATTGGGTGGCGCAATGATTACTGCATGTTCAGGAGACGATGGCGGCGGTGATGGCGGCAGCAACTATTCACCAGCATCAAGCAAGATAGGCACCACAGGCAAGGCCCTGGCAGGCTTCGGCAACCTGCTGCAGTGTACATACGGTGCCGACGGAGTGCCACAGAAGGCATATCTCAACAACAATGAATGTGAGATTACAATAAACGGCAGCAAGGATGTAGTCGTTTTTGTAGACGGCTTCACCTCTACATTCTACTACACCTACAACAAACAGGGATATATAACAAAAATGCAGCGAAAAGATACAGAAGGTGAAAATGAATACACATATACCTACAGCAACGACAGATTGGTGGAGATAAAAAGAACTCAAAAAAAACTAAAAACAGAAGAAAAATGGGATTACGTAATAAAGATAGAATGGCAAGGTGGACGCGTTGTAAAATCCATATCAACGATGAAAGGCACTAATATAAAAGTTTGGAATGGCAGTAATGGCACACAAACAGAGATAAATACATATTCATATCCCACTACACCCGTCAAAAACACCTATGCCCAACCGATTCTGAGCTTTACCACTATACTGTTCTTCGATGGGAATATCAATATGGATACTGAAATATTCAAAGCAATGGCAAATCTTTTTGGAAAAGGCATGACAGAACTGCCATCACGCATTGACTATCAATGGAACGTACAGTATGACGATGATGGCAGCACAAGCAGCGGTTCATCCTATATGACATTCGACTATGGTCTCAACAGCGACGGCACCATAGCCTACGAGACCATCAACGGCACAAAGTACAACTACAGCTACACCAGCAACTTCGGCGCACAGCTGTCAACGGCACTGCCGCAGACGGAAACCATGATACCAATGGCCACCGCCGCAAAGGAAACCTCAACGGGACTGAGACACTATGAGCCGATAAGGTAAAAAAAAAAAGCGACACAAGGGTAGTAAACCCCCGCATCGCTCTTAATAAATCATAAATTTCACAAGTTTGTGTTTCACAAGTTTGTGAAATTTGTTTTATTTATTTGGCTGTCTCGCTAAATTTCAGTAACTTTGCAGTTTAATAGAGAAGGGAAGGAGTGAAGAATTGAAGAATTGGAGTTTTTCGAGAATAAAGATAATAAAACAATAATATGGCTTTAAAATGTGGTATTGTGGGACTGCCAAACGTAGGCAAGTCCACATTGTTCAACTGCCTGTCAAGCGCAAAGGCGCAGGCAGCCAATTTCCCTTTCTGTACGATAGAACCTAACGTGGGCGTGATAACAGTGCCCGACGAGCGACTTACAAAGCTCGCTGAGATAGTACACCCGGGCAGGATAGTACCTGCAACGTGTGAGATAGTTGACATCGCCGGACTCGTAAAAGGCGCATCAAAGGGTGAGGGACTGGGAAACAAGTTCCTTGGCAACATCCGTGAGACCGACGCCATCATCCACGTGTTGCGATGCTTCGAGGATGAGAACATCACCCACGTGGACGGCACCATCGACCCTATACGCGACAAAGAGATAATCGACACCGAGCTGCAGCTCAAAGACCTCGAGACCATAGAGAGCCGCTATGCCAAGACGCAGAAGGTAGCCAACACTGGCAACAAGGATGCCAAGGTGGAGCTTGCCGTACTGACAGCCTATAAGGAGTGCTTGGAGCAAGGTAAGAACGCCCGCACCGTAGAGTTCGACTCAAAAGAGGAACAGCAGGCTGCGAAGAACCTCTTCCTGCTGACGTCAAAACCGGTGCTATACGTCTGCAACGTGGATGAGTCAAGTGCCAAGGACGGTAACGAATGGACAAAAAAAATCGACGCCATCGCAAAAGAGGAGGGCGCCGAGTCAATGGTGGTGGCTGCTAAGACAGAGGAAGACATCGCCGGTTTCGAGTCATACGAGGACAAGCAGTTGTTCCTTGAGGAACTGGGACTGGAAGAGAGTGGCGTAAACCGCCTTATCAAGAAGGCCTATGCACTCTTGAACCTGCAGACGTTCATCACCGCAGGTGAGATGGAAGTGAAGGCATGGACCTTCAAGAAGGGATGGAAGGCTCCTCAGTGTGCCGGCGTCATCCACACCGAC
>OCVV011342761.1_pt1 | contig 24367 bp, 22 predicted proteins | sample 1539721 | NCBI WGS metagenome assembly OCVV01 (sample SAMN02144230, study PRJEB22623) | gut metagenome | biome: sheep rumen | host: Ovis aries | place: New Zealand
CAGCTCCTCGAAAGCTGCATCGCTGCCCGCCGCAGCCCTCGCCATCAGCTGCTCATCGGTCTGGTGGCGCAGGGGTTTAAGATGGAAGAGTTTCATTCTATCGGCTCTGTTTTGATGAGTACCCGGGTGTTGTTCTTGAAGAACTCGTCGCGCTTCCGCTTGTCTGTTTCCGCGTCATCGTTCGGGTCGCTCTTGTAACCGAGTTGTTCCTGGAACTCGTAATGCGGACCGCCTTCTTCACGATAATAGATGGTGTAGTACTTATCGCTGTTGGGAAAGCTCCAGCCGTGCCCGTCCAGCTTGCTCATGATGCCTGTGAAGATGCGGTTCAGCCTCGCATATTGTTCGGCGTTATGTTTCTTGTAGTACGGCATCAAGTCGTAAAGCAGAATGAGATAGTTGAAAGCCAGCGAGGAAGAAGATTTGGCGGTATGAAAGCTTTTCACTTCCGGGTGAAACTGCAAGACAAGATAATCCATCATGTAGCGTTGCTCTACATTGCGACGCTTGACAGCCCCGTTGTTGTAAGGCTTTGCTGAATAGCGCATGGTCAGCCCTTCATTGTAGAGGCAGGCCTTCAGGTCATCGGGTATCTTGCCTAAGAACCTGCAGCTGGCAGACAGATAGACAGGCCGCTTGCTGTGCTCGAAGATGTAACGCATAATGGCAATCAGCTTGTCATCATATCGCGGAGAATCGAACGAATAGTATATCTCGTCGCTGAAGGGAATGCCGATGCTCTCGAACATCTGTTTCACTTGACTCTTGCCGGTGCTTTCGCTACAAAGTATCTTGTCTTTGTGCACGCCCAGCACGAGCTGAAGGATGAGCTTGCCCAAGATGTAGCCTTGAGTCTGCCCCAGATAGACACCGCCTTTCTCCATACCTTGCAACTCGTTATAGTCATATTGCAGGGCAGAAGCAGGGTATTGTCCGCTTTCGTAGTATTGGGTAAGCACTTTGGTGAGTCGCAATGTGTCTTTCTTGCCTATCAGATAACCTGCCCATCGGTCATAATCCTCGGCAGGAACATCTTTTGGCAGTACAGCGATGGCAGAATCGGCACACGCTATCGGACGCCCCCAGCCATTCACGTTTGCAGCATGATAATAGGTATAGGTTCCTGGAATTGCCTGCGACATGCGTCCCAGCATATTCAGTTCTTTGTGGAGTCGCTCTGCCTCTTTATCTTTTCCATAAAGCATCAGGCGGGTAACCCTCTCAAGTTCAACGTCACTAAGCTTCCGCCATGCTGCTTCGTCCTTTGGATGTTCCGTAACGACGTTATCCCAATACTTATACACGCTGTCCAACTGCAGCGAATCCAAATGGCGAAGCGGTTGTCCGTCTTCAAGGATTGCCTTTGCCTTCCCCTTTTTGGCTACTGTTACTTCCTGTGCGCTGGCTCCAGCGAGAAGCAAAGTGAAAGCCAGCAATGTCATAACAGTTCGTTTCATGTTCCTTTTGTTTGGTTGGTTTTACGTTTGTTTTGACAGCATACACACGAAACGCCAAATCGTTCATTCTTTTTGTGGGTTAGTCATTTAGTCGTTTAGTCGTTTGGGGAAGTTACCGATGGCCATAGGTTATTAAACCTAAACGACCAAAGGACCAGTTTGCCAAACGCCCAAACCGGCTGCAAAGGTAGCAGAAAACAATCAAACAACCAAACGTTTCATGCATTTTGGGCGATGACAATTTGCAACAAGAAACGCTTAATTTGCTTACTCATTGAATTTAGGTAAACTCGCGAGAATCGCTTGAAATTGCTTCGGTGGCACTTTTCTACCCTTGGGGTGAGAAATGCGCTTAAATCGAATTTGTGGTGAAACTCAGAGAGTTACAAGGCGTTCTTTAATGGATAAGAGCGCCTGATTGCTAACCTGACTTTACAAAACGACGTGCTTATTCGCTATTTTCGGCCTTTTTTGAGGGCGAACTTCTACTGCCAAGTTTTCCAACACGGCGTGCCGTGTTGACCAACGCGGCACGCCGTGTTGGAAAACGCGACGTGTCGTTGCGCCTAATTCGACGTGTTTTGAGGCCTTTTTCGGCACGCCGGAAAGTGACATCATGCTAACGAAAGTGGATGATTTGCTTTCAATCTGACCTTGCAGCATCATGCCGTTTTTGTCTTTTTTAACAGGCAAAGAACACTAAACGCAAGCCGATGGACGTTATTAAAGAAAACGAAACGATGAAACCTCTCTTTGCTTTCCTTTCCGCTATTCTGCTCCTGTCTGCTTGCTCGAAAGGCAGCGACGGCGACGAGGTCATTATTGACCCGGACCTCCACCCTATCGTTACTAATACTGGGCAGTTGCTCTCCGTAGATGGCAGCAAAATGCATATTGCCTACACCTACGACGAACAGGGCCGCGTAACCTATGCCGAGCGGTTCGACTCCAGTTGGTACGTCGTGAAGTTGATAGCCGAGTACAAGTACGACGCCGACCACATCTACATCACCTTCCAGGAGTTCGAGGAACTGCCTAACGGCGAACGGAACCATGACTACAGTCGCGACTACGTCCGCGATGACACGCTCTTCCTCATCAGCGGCAGGGTGGACAGCTGCGCAGGCGCCATGAGGCACAGATTCAACAGCTTCTTCTACAAATTCCGCTACAACGAAAACGGCGAACTCACATACGTCAGGGACGACAACGTCAAGCGCGACCACAGAGGCAAACTGGCAGAAAAGCCATGGTACACAGAGATATATCTGCTTGACTGGCAGGATGGTAACGTCCTGCGCAGAACGAACATCGACCCCATACACCGCGACACGACCGTCTGCACCTACAGCTACTCATCGCTGGCAGGCACTTTCATCGTCAGCGAGCCAAGGAACGTCCTGCCCGACTTCGAGCCGCTGATACAGACGGGCTACTTCGGCAAGAGCTGCAAGAACCTGTTCGAAAGCCTTGAGACAAAGGCATATACGACGCAGACAGCCTACCAGCTCGACGAACAGGGCAAGGTCGGTCTGGTGAAGTCCAACGTCACTTGGGACGACGGCGTGAGCCACGACTATGCGTACAGCATTCGTTGGAGCGGCGACAACTGATGAGGCTCAGCCCTTTGCATATTTATTATGTGTTTGCCCTCTTTGGTTCGTTTTATGCAGGAAAATGCATAAAATGAAGCCATCGCCCTCTGATTTTTCACTTTTCACTTTTCACTTTTCACTTTTTTCCGTATCTTTGCACTCGGATTCAACAGTAAAACTATATCAAATTATGTAAATGAACACAAAGACACAAAAACACGAAGATTGAAGAACGCAAAGCTTCAGGGCGTAGCCTCTTTGTGTCTTCCTCACTTAGTGGTTATTCTTTGTGTTTAATCAAAAGGTTTATTTTATGAAAAACGTCCCCTACAAGATCTATTTGAGTGAGGAAGAGATGCCCACCAAGTGGTACAATGTGCGTGCCGACATGAAGCAGAAGCCGGCACCACTGCTGAATCCAGGCACCGGCAAGCCCCTCACGGCTGCTGAGATGGAACCCATCTTCTGCAAAGAACTCATTGCGCAAGAGCTTGACAACGATACCAAGTGGTTCGACATTCCCGATGAAGTGCTCGGTTTCTACCGCATGTTCCGCCCCAGCCCACTCGTCCATGCGAAATTCCTGGAACAGGCGCTCGACACACCTGCCAAGATATTCTATAAGTTCGAAGGCAACAACACCAGCGGGTCCCACAAGCTCAATTCGGCCATTGCACAGGCCTACTATGCCAAGAAGCAAGGGCTGAAAGGCGTGACCACCGAGACGGGTGCAGGTCAGTGGGGCACGGCGCTCAGCATGGCTTGCCAATACTTCGGCCTCGACCTCAAGGTCTTCATGGTGAAGTGCTCGTACGAGCAGAAGCCTTTCCGCCGCGAAGTCATCCGCACCTACGGTGCCAGCATAGTTCCCTCGCCCAGCGACACGACACAAGTGGGCCGCAAGATTCTGGCCGAGCACCCGGGCACGACAGGTTCCCTGGGCTGTGCCATCTCCGAAGCTGTCGAGGTGGCAGTCACCAACGAAGGCTATCGCTACGAGCTGGGCAGCGTCCTCAATCAGGTACTTCTGCACCAGACGGTCATCGGACTTGAAGTCCAGAAAGCCTTGCAGAAGTACGGCATCAAGCCCGACATCCTCATCGGATGCACAGGCGGCGGCAGCAACCTGGGCGGATTCGCCTCGCCCTTCCTCGGAGAAATGCTCAGAGGAGAGGCCAACTATAAGATAATAGGAGCCGAACCGGCCTCCTGCCCGAGCTTCACCCGCGGCATCTACGCCTACGATTTCTGCGACACGGGACAGATTTGCCCCTTGGCAAAGATGTACACCATCGGCAGCCAGTTCATTCCCTCTGCCAACCATGCAGGCGGACTTCGCTTCCACGGCATGAGTCCCATCCTGTCCGAGCTCTACGACGAAGGCCTCTTCGAAGCCCGCGCTTACGAGCAGACCGCAGTCTTCGAGGCAGCAGAAATCTTTGCCCGTGCTGAAGGAACCCTGCCCGCTCCCGAGAGCAGCCACGCCATCCGCGCAGCCATCGACGAAGCCCTCAAGTGCAAGGAAACGGGCCAGGAGAAGGTCATCGTCTTCAACCTCTCTGGCACAGGCTACTTCGACCTCTATGCCTACAAGGCCTTCAACGACGGCACGATGAGCGACTACATTCCCACCGATGAGGAAATCAAAGCCGCCCTCGACAAACTGCCGAAGGTATAAGCAATCAATTCTCCTAGGAGGAAACAATAATGCCGCAAGTTAAGACATTCATCTAAGCTTGCGGCGTTCTTTATTTATCCATGTGAAGTTGGTCAACTTAACACGCCATCTTTGCAAACTAAGCACGCCTAGTTTGGCAATTAGGTTGCCTTAGTTATAAAACAAAGCAGGCCTCCGTTGGGAAGCCTGCTTTTATTGATATGCGGAGAGGAATTATCCTCCGAAATTGTCGAAGCGAATCATGTCGTCCTCTACACCGAGAGAGTGCAAGAGGTCGAGCACGGTCTTTGCCATCATTGGAGGTCCGCAGAGGTAGTACTCGCAGTCTTCGGGTGCCTCGTGTGCCTTGAGGTAGGTGTCGCCCATGACGGGAGCCACGAAGCCCGGAGTGTACTTGATGCCTGCTGCATCGGCCTTCGGGTCGGGACGGTCGAGTGCAAGGTGGAAGTGGAAGTTGGGGAAGTCCTTCTCGAGCTGCAGGAAGTCGTCGAGGAAAGGAATCTCCTCCAAAGCACGTGCACCATAGAAGTAGTGCATGGGGCGCTGACGGTCTTCGTCCTTCACGCCGTGACCCTTCAGCATGTGCATGATCTGAGCACGCAGAGGAGCCATACCGGCACCACCGCCAACCCAAATCATCTCACGACCTGTGCCGTACTGCGGACGGAACTCTCCGTAAGGACCGCTCATGATGACCTTGTCGCCGGGCTTCAGCGAGAAGATGTACGACGAAGCGATACCCGGGTTGACGTCCATAAAGCCAGGGCCTTGGTCCTTCGGCTTGAAGGGAGGAGTGGCGATACGAACGTTGAGGGTGATGATGTCGCCCTCGTCGGGATAGTTGGCCATAGAGTAAGCGCGGATGGTCTCCTGCGGGTTGACACACTTGAGGGAGAACATGTTGAACTTCTCCCAAGCCGGCAGATAAGTGTCGCCAATAAGGCTCTTGTCGAAGTCCTTGTCGTAGTCGATGCAGTCGAACTTGGGGATGCGAATCTGTGCGTAAGAGCCGGGCTCGAAGTCCATGTGCTCGCCTGGAGGCAGAGCCACTTTGTACTCCTTGATGAAGGTTGCCACGTTCTTGTTGCCAATCACGGTGCATTCCCATTCCTTTACGCCCATTACTGAGTCGTCAACCTTGACTTCGAGGTCGCCCTTCACTTTGCATTGGCAGCCAAGACGCCAGTGGTCCTTGATTTGCTTGCGGGTGAAGTGGCCTTTCTCAGAGTCGAGAATCTCGCCACCACCAGCAGTTACCTGCAGTTTGCACTGGCCGCAAGAACCCTTGCCGCCGCAAGCCGAAGGCAGGAAGATACCTTCCTGGCTCAGCGTGCTCAGAAGAGAAGCACCCTGAGGTACAGAGAGCGTGTCCTTGCCGTTGATTGTTACATTCACGTTACCACTTGGTGACAGATAAGCCTTCGCAACGAGAAGGATTGCCACCAGTATCATAATAATAGTAAGGAATACTCCTATACTGGTTAAAACCAAATTCATATCCATATTCTGTTCCTCCTATTATTAGATGTTAAGACCGCTGAAGCACATGAAAGCAAGTGCCATCAGACCAACTGTGATGAATGTAATGCCGAGACCCTGCAGGGGCTTGGGAACGTCGGTGTAAGCCATCTTCTCGCGAATGGCAGCAAGGCCTACGATGGCCAACAGCCAACCGATACCGGAACCAAGTGCATAAGCAATGGCATCGCCAAAGCCACCGATGAACTGAGCATTGGTGGGCTCCATCGTGACGCGCTGCTGCATGAACAAGCTGGCACCCATGATGGCACAGTTCACTGCAATCAGAGGCAGGAAGATGCCCAGGGCTGCATAGAGCGAGGGACTGAAGCGCTCTACAATCATCTCCACCAACTGCACGATGCCGGCAATGACGGCAATGAACAGGATGAAGGCAAGGAACGTCAGGTCGACGCCTGCCACGATGGCATCGGGGCCGAGGACGTACGTCTGCAAGGCATAATCCACGGGCACCGTAACGAGCAGCACGAAGGTCACTGCCACGCCCAGGCCGAGGGCTGTCTTCACATTCTTGGATACGGCCAGGTAAGAGCACATACCCAGGAAGAAGGCGAATATCATGTTGTCCACAAAGATGCTGCGGACAAAGAGACTAATCATGTGTTCCATAGTTTACTTCTCCTCCTTATTTATTGAGCGATGTGCCCAGATTACACAACCAACGATGATAAGGCTCATGGCAGGCATCACCATCATGCCGTTGTTCTGATACCAACCTCCGTTGGAGACGTACCAGCTCTCGGGGATGACGTTGTAGCCGAAGAGTGTGCCGAAGCCGAAGAGCTCGCGCACGAAGCCCACGATGACTAGGATGGCAGCATAGCCGAGGCCATTGCCGATGCCGTCGAGGAACGAAGGCCAAGGACCGTTCTGCATAGCGAAGGCTTCGAGACGACCCATCAGGATGCAGTTCGTGATGATGAGGCCTACATAGACACTCAGCTGCACGCTCACGTCATAGACGTATGCCTTGAGCAACTGGCTCACGATCGTTACGAGCGCAGCCACAACCACAAGCTGCACGATGATGCGGATGCGGTTGGGAATAGTCTTGCGCAACAGGGATATAATCACATTGGAGAATGCCGTGATGACCGTCACGCTGAGTCCCATCACGATGGCGGGCTTCAGCTGACTCGTCACAGCCAATGCCGAACAGATACCAAGCACCTGGACAGTGATGGGGTTGTTCACGTTAAGGGGGCCAGTGAATGCGGCTTTATTCTCGTCAGAAAACAATTTACTCATATTCTTTTCCTCCTCTTTTCTTATTGTTCAACATTGGTTTCTTCGCTCTCTTCTGCTTCGGGCTCGGCCACAGGCTCGGCCTCAGGCTCGCTTGCTGCGGCGCCGAGGAACTCCTTGTAGGCTGTCAGACCGTCCTTGACCATTGCAGCAACGCCGTTGCTGGTAAGGGTTGCACCGGTCACGCCGTCCACCTCGAACTCACTTTGAGCAGCACCAGCCTTTGTGACTGTGAGAGCGACATTGCCGTCCTCACCGAAGATGGGCTTACCGATGAACTGATCCTGGAACCACTTCTCGCCAATACGGGCACCGAGACCAGCAGTCTCGCTTTCGTGATAGAAGTAAGTGCCGAGCACTTTGTCCTTCGCTTCGTTCACAGCGATGTAACCCCAAAGGCCACCCCAAAGGCCACGGCCTACAACTGGAATCACATAAGCCTGCTCGCCTTGAGCTGTCGTAGCGGTGAAGACATGCAGCTCGCCATTCTTGATGAGAGAGCCGTATGTCGTGTTGAAGCTACCTTCATAGGGCTTCAGTTCGCCGTCGGCAAAGACATTGTCCTTGACGTTCTTCTCATACTCGGCAGCCACGTCGATGGTTGCCTTGTCATAGCCGAGGGCAGAGAGAATCTGTCCCTTCGTATCGTTTGCCACGTTGGCATCCTGTGTCTCCTTCAAAGCAGAAGCCACGAATGCCAGCAAGAAGGCAACGATGATAACCATTACTGCTGCATAGCAGAAGGTATATACATTTCCGTTTGTATTCAGTTTCATATCGTTGTCCTCCTTACTTTACTGTGGCGCGCTTAGCACGCATGTTAATGTTGCTCTGTACGAAGCAGTAGTCGATAAGACTTGCAAAGAGGTTCATCAGCAGGATGGCCAGCATCATACCCTCGGGATAACCCGGGTTGAGGACGCGAACCAGGACGGCGATAAAGCCGATGAGCAGACCATAGACGTACTTGCCGCATTCTGTACGACAGCTTGTAACGGGATCGGTTGCCATGAAGACTGCACCGAAAGCGAAGCCGCCAAGAACAAGTTGCTCGTACCATTGAATCTGAGTCAAGCCAAGAGCTTGCATGAGATAGCCTGTTGCAGCACCACCAACGAAGACGCTCAGCATGGTCTTCCAGCTTGCTATGCCAGTCCAAAGCAGCAGCAAGCCGCCAAGAGCGATGGCTATCACGCTGGTTTCACCAATGCAACCAGGAATAAGACCTGTGATGGCATTTTGAATCTGGTCGGGTGTAAAGCCTTGGAAACCTGCCTGAGCTGCCTCGCCAAGAGGTGTGGCTGCGGTGTAGGCATCAGTAGCCTTGTAGCCAAGACCGAAGATAGTGTCCTGAGCGACCCAAACCTTAGCGTCGCCTGTCATAGCAGCAGGATAGCTGAAGAACAGGAAAGCACGGGTGATGAGAGCAGGATTGAAGATGTTCATGCCAGTTCCGCCGAAGATTTCCTTCGCGAGAATAACGCTGAAAGCAACGGCGATGGCGAGCATCCAGAGCGGACAAGTGACGGGCACAATCATGGGAATGATGATGCCGGATACAAGGAAGCCTTCCTGGATTTCCTCGTTCTTCCATTGAGCGACGGTGAACTCGATGCCGAGACCTACAACGTAGCTGACAACAATCTTAGGCAGAACGGCCAGGAAGCCGTACCAGAACATGCCCCAGAACGTAGCATCGCCCAGATGACCTGTAGCGAGAGCGTTCTGGTAACCCACATTGAACATACCGAAGAACAGAGCTGGCAGCAGAGCAATCACCACGAGACTCATGATGCGCTTGCTGTCGATAGCATCGTGGATGTTCACGCTACCTACGCGGCTTGTTGTGTTCGGAACGAAAGCAAACGTCTCGAAACCGTCCACCAACGAGCGGAAGGCATGGAACTTGCCACCTTCCTCAACGTAGGGATGTATGTTATCGAATAGTTTCTTTATTGGATTCATAACTTATATAATAATGTGTTAAGCATTTTCCTTTCTGAGGATGTCCAACCCTTCGCGTACGATGCGCTGCAACTCGAGCTTTGAGCTGTCCACGAACTCAGCGATGGCGAAGTCCTCGGGAGCAACCTCGTAGATGCCCAGAGCTTCCTGACGGTCAATGTCTCCTGCAATGATGGCCTTCACGAGATAGCCTGCGTAGATGTCCATCGGGAAGACTTTGTCGTACTCGCCGCTCATGATCATGTGGCGCTCGCCGCCCTTGACGCGAGCATCGATGACGTATTCCTTCTTCTTACCAAAGAGCCAGCTGAAGTAGCTGCGATGGGTCGAGAAGGTGTTGAAGCGTGGCATGATCCAGCCCAACATCTCGTCTGCGTGGTCACCTTCGGGAATGACGTTCACTTCGGTTGCATGAGCACCGAGGAAACCTTCGGCCGTGGTCTTGAGACCGGTCATCACGTTGCCGCTGATGATGCGAGCACCCTCAGCATTAATCGTGCCGTCGAGAAGCGTAGTCAACTTCTGGCCGACCTTCACTTTGTAGTACTTGGGCGCCTTCACTTCGCTACCAGCAAGCGCGATGGTGCGGGTGAAATCGACTGTGCCAGTCTTCAAGAGACGACCCAGGAAGATAACCTCCTCAGCTCCGAGAGTCCAAACCACCTCGCCCTTGTTGACGGGATTGACATGATTGATTTGCACACCGACGTTGCCTGCAGGAGCTGGACCGTCGAAGATGTTCACTTCGCAGTCCTTAGCCTCGGTCAGAGCCTTGGCGGTCTGCTTTGCGCTCACGCCAAGATAAACCCTTGCCAACTTTGCCAAAGCGGAAAGACCGGCCTGGAACTCTTCCTCCTGACCTTGGAGGACGTACTCGAAGTCCTGACTCAGCGGCATGCTGTTGAACGCGCTCACAAAGATAGCCTTCGGAGCGTCCTCAGGATTTGCCACCACATCGTAGGGACGTTGGCGCAGGAAAGCGAACAGACCGCTCTCCAACATGAGCGCCTTCAGGTCACCCTTAGTGTCGAACTGGCGTGCTTCCTGCTTCTCGTCAGCCTTCACACGGATGCTCAGCAGTTTGCGACGGTCGCCGCGTTCCACCATGCTGACTGTTCCGCTGACAGGGCTCACGAACTTCACTTCGGGATGCAGCTTGTCAACGAACAAGGCATCCCCAGCCTTCACGGCATCACCCTCCTTGACCACCACCTTTGGTTTCACGCCATAGAAGTCATCGGGAACGAGTGCATACTCGCCCGGACAACTTACGGTCGCGGTTTCCTTCGTGGCTTTGCCTTTGAGATTGATGTCGAGGCCTTTGCGTAACTTAATTACTTTTGCCATATCTGGGATTAATAAAAAAATGTTTTATTTTCGCGGCGCAAAATTATAAAAAAAATAAGAGAAAAACGAACTTTACATGAGATTTTCCTTAAAAAGGAAGGTTTTATGATGAATTCTTCCTAAAAAGCAGAATAGCGCAGACTGAAAAAGACAACAATTTATCAACTTAATCCAGAAAAAGTAGGAGGCTCTCAAACCTAAAAAACTGTTTAGGCAGCTTAACGACCATATCACCACTTCCTGCACTTCCGTAAATTCCTTTAGTCATTTTCTTTCTCCATTTCCTTCTCCATACGTTTCCGTGCTTTTCGCAAAGCACGCCTTTCTTTGCGAGAAAGGTGCTGTTCTTGCTCAGCATCATCTATCTTAGAGGAAACATCAAAATCTTGGGACTCTTGCTCTATAGTCTCCAATGATTCTGAAGATTCTATGTCTGCCTCTAATAAGGGAGTCGTTTCTACCGAAGGTTGTTGTTCCTTGCTGTTAGCAGCCTCTTTTTGACCTTTAGATTGTGGAGTAGAGACTTCTAATTGGGAACTTCCCTTTGAGGCTGCTTTTTCTGAGTCAACTTTCCCCTCATTATTTTCGCCGTTAATTGCCAAAGCAATGACAATAATAATAAAAATTATAAACAAGAATATCTTAAAGAGACATCCTTTATTTTGATGTTCTGCATACTCTTTGTCATTTAGGATTTTTTCCACTCTACCTTTAGAATCACGAATGATGTGCTGTGCCATAATGTCACTTTTTTAATGTTATTATCCATATTTAAGTTTGATTTTGCAAATATAATAGTTTTCTTGCAAATTTATGGTGTTCGTTTTATATCGTCACATTCAATGAACTCTATCTCTGGTTGGCAGAGGGAACTGATGGCTTCCATCTGCTTTCTATATTCTGCCAATTCTTGCTCAATGCCTTCTGCGGTCAAGGAAACAAGTGTAAACAAAGGCATGTTCAAAAGATATTTGGCCGCCATTTTGCTCATGCCAAGTTCTTCTTGAAGTTTTATGGCTGCGCCTTCTGGGGTGCTGGATTTCTTGATAATTAGGACGATAGTATTAAGTACTTGGTCATCCGCATCTAAGAGCGCCTTCAGTTCTTTAAGGCTTTTGACTTTGTTCGTGATTGCCTTGCATATTTCCTTAAAGTTCTCATCAAGAATCTGATAGAAATCGCCTTTGATTGTAAGAGTGGATTCTCCGCTTTTGTTTCTGATTGTTGTTTCCATATTATTTATCATATTTAAACTCTACATCTGATGGTAGATTGAACTCATCAATAATTAAATCTATAGCCTGTGGGTAATCATTAATCCAACGTCCCACCATAACATAAAATTTATTAGTGTCCTTGAAGACTCTGCCTCTTGGTACATTATACCCGTCAACGTCATTATAAAATGGTGAGTCTTTCTTATTCCTTGCAACTGCACGATAATGTTCTTTCTTCCATACCTGATCATGCCTTCTAGAAGATGTCTTCAGTGATTGTTCTTTTAATGTGTCAGGATCTACCGAATCAACACCAAACAATTCGTCTTTAACAACATCATACCAAAATATACCAACCATTGGTTTGTCTGCAGATGCCTTACGCATTACCTCCTCAACTTGAGAACGTTCCGTGTCTGAAAGCCTTCTTAAATTCATACAACTCTTAAATCATATAATAACACTTCAAATTCCTACACTCTTACAAAATGATATCTTTAAACTTGTACATCACTATACGAATATTACTGATTTATCACATATAAATTCTCAATAAACTTGGTTTCATATGCAGCACTAATTGCCCTTATAAATAGAGGAAGAACATCATACACATGCACCTTCACCGTCTATGTCGTGCCAAGCGCCGCCGAGAACTGTCTGTACTCTCACTCGGCCGTTCTTGAACCATTGCACATTGCTCCATACAAACGGGAGTGCTACCTTACCAGTCATGTCGATAAAGCCCCACTTCTCATTATCATCTTGCACACCAGCCAAGCCTTCAGAGAACCAGAGGACTTTCTTCCATTGATAAGGAATTACGAGCCGACCTGATTTATCAATGAAGCCCCATCTGCCATCAGCATTCCTAACTCCTGCCAGTCCTTCATTGTACTCTCTTATTTCTTTCCACTTTTTTATTAAACCCTCGCCCATATCAAACTTATAGGTCGCCAACACTTGGCTGACTGCGTGGGCTTTCAGAAAGGATTTGGGATTGCTGGTGAGCCGTTGCCAGGCTTTTTCTTTCTCCTCGGTTGAAAGGTCAGAAGCCTCAAAGACTTCATGCTTGTATGCTTCTATTTGCTCGGTATCGCCTCGCTGAATGCTCAGACGGATATGATTAGCCTTAATGCCACCAACATGAAAGACTTCTTTCAGAATGTCCAACATTTGCTCCTGATAGATGAGGAGGTCGCAATTGGGATATTGGTTGACATAAGTACAGAACAAATCCATCGTCTGTGGGAAATAGAGGGCATAACGCGCGAACTCATCTTCGAGGTCTTCAGGCAAAGGTCTCTCTTGTTTATTGTCCAGATACTTGTATGGTTTTACGTCCTTGAACAGGCATTCCCTGATGGCAGGAATGTCATAGTCCTCTGCATTTTCGGCAAGTATTTCCTCTGCTCTCTTCATAAAATCGTCGAAGCGCGAAGCGTCGACATCGAACTGGAACTTGGGTAGGTCTTCATTAACGAACCTAGCAGAGTGCAGGCCGTACTTAATGGGGTCAACCTCCGTAAGTCCCAGGCAATAGCAGACCACAGATGAAGGTACCGCTCCTCTTGCCCAGACATTTATTCCAGCTGCTCTCGCATGGAAGTTGAATATCCAGAACGTCATCAGATAGTAATCAATGAAGCCTGCCTCCTCTATCTGTTTCATTTCCAAAAACATTCTCGCGGGTGCAACACTGCAAATCATTGTATTTTCACTAATCTGTTTAGGTTCGAGTTCTTTGCCGTAACGTTCTCTCAAACCAGCCGACACGAGACCTTGAAGTAATTCTGTGTGTGACTTTTTCATATGCTTATACATTATTTATTGTCTTTAAAATGCTTCGATTGTAGATTTGTTGTACCCTTCTTTCTGTGAGTCCCCATTCTTTGGCTATGTCTGCAAGAAGACGGCCTTCGTTGATGTCTTGTTGGATGCTTCGTTCGCGCTCAGACAAAGGGCTTGGCTTGTCTGATGAATGATTGGCGAGGGCTTGCAGGATGCTTTGCCTAACCCACCAGACAGTATAGCTCATAAAAGAGTGTCCTTTGCTGGAATCGAACCGTTTGGCGGCTTCTGCCAGCCCTCGATTTCCTGCCTCAATGAGTTGCTCAAGGGTGAGTCCTTGGTCCAGATACTGCTTTGCCACAAGTTCAACGTAACGCTGGTTTTCGGCAATCAATTTGCTCGTGTTGATTTGATTCTTTATCATATAATTGTCAAGAGAGGTGTTTTAATTAAGGAAGCCCCTCTATATATATTTATACGATAAGAAAAACTGAAAAACGGCGTTTTCGCCATTATCTATGCAAAAACGCCGCAGAAGCAAAGAGGAAAATTACGCTATTCGCTAGTTTTAATGTAAAACGCAATATTTGTACATACTATTTAGTGATATAGTAATTATCAATAAACAAATGGAGCAGAATATTCTAATTCGATTAGCCCCTGTTCTTCAACTTTCAAACGAGTAATCCCCATTGCCTTAAATATCTTATCATAATGTTCTCTCCATTCTTGAGGATTATTTACTCTTTCTTTTTCTTCCCAAGTGGTATCATTTACAAAATTAACCAAGACTAATTTTACATCGGCACAGAAGGCCGCATTACAAATAATTTCCTTCATTTTCTGTAGAAATGTAAGTCTATTTGCTAATTGATAGTTATTCTTCATCCAGTAATTATCAAAGACGTTTTTGTCATTCATGTTATATACAGAAGATGCAACTCTGCTCATAGTGTCATGGATCATCTTTTTACTTGTTTCTGAAGATGCCGAACAGTCTGTTTGGGTTTCAGACAAATGGGATTTTGCTTCAAATAAGTAAAGAATACCTTTATCTTTTCCAATTGCGATGCCATCCCATTGAGGCTGTCTTTTTGGCCAAAAATCAAATGTTTTTTTGTTACTATCTAAACCAATAAAATCGCATACACAACTTTCAGACAATTGATACTCTTCATAATCTGCACTAATAATAGGCGATAACCATACAAGTTCTTCTCCAATCTTTTTATCAAGAATATCTTTTTGTAACGATGATGCTACCATCTGCATCATATATTTACTGCCTTTTACAGCTTTTCCTTTAGATGTATTACTCATATTACGATTATTTTTTATAAAAGTTAAACATATTGATAATTCTCTCCTTCATTTCATCTTTCAATTCCTTTGGTTCCAATACTTCCACATTTTCTCCCATTGCCAACAGCTGACTGATGAGCTCTGGTGTTATACATAATTTATAAGTAAACTCCGCAAATTCTCCATGTTTGGAACGAACTTCTGCCTGACTCTTGTGCAGCGGTGTTGAACGAAGATACTCTGCCTGTACGCCATAAGCACGAATCTTAACCTTCGAGACTTGCTTGTCTTTGTCCACATAAACACCAACCACATCCGCAAAATACTTCCTCGCATCAAAGTCTGACGGCAATTCAAAATGAGTGCTCGTTTTCTTCAAATCATGAATGCGGTCTAAAGATATAAGACGCAGGTCTTCCTTCTCTTTCTTGTATCCCAAGAGATACCATCGGCGATTATAGACTTTCAAAGCGTATGGTTGAAAATGGAACGTTTGCATGTGTTCTTCTTGTCCTCTTTCATAGCGCTGATAGTCTATCTGCAGCTCCACATTCCTTTGCATGGCATCCAGAATGTTGTCCAAGAAAGTTTGCCCCAAAGGAATCTCCTCAAGTAATACTCTATCCTTCATGCCATTGAAAGTCGCAAAGTCCTTGGGAATACTGTACTTGCGCAGCAGCCACTTGGCCAGTCTATTCTCGTCCAAAACCTCGGGGTTCTTGACATAATACACATTTTTCTTGCGGTCACACTCAATCTCTACCCCAAACATTTCCTTTATACCTTTCCTGTATTCATGGAATGTACGAAGAGCCAGAGTAGTCTCATCGGCTGCAGGATTGAGGTCCCATTCCGAACTTATGATGTCAAACGAAAGAGGTTCGTCGCTGTTAAGTAACAGGTCAAGAAGCCAAATGTACTTATAATATGTCTTGCTAATCATTGCGTGTTTCTTGAATAAATCTTTTGGGAACGCAGCATTTTCTCTCACAAAAGTAAGCAAATCGGTTCTAATATGCAAGAAAACGAGCCTATTAATTATGGGAAATGAGTTGATTTAAGTTCATTACTTCCGACTTATATAGGAACAATCGCTCATAAACCTCCAAAAAGTCCTCGGATATTTGCAACTTTAAATATAAAGATGTACCTTTGCAGCAGAAACAAGAAAACACGATATTATGGAAGATGTATTATTATCAATTCCGCTCCAAGACGCGACCTTCATCGAAACCCTGGCAAAAAGAATGGGCTGGACTATGCGTCGTCGCCGCACTTCAATCGAGCGGTTCATCAACTCATGCCCCAAAGACGTGCCATTAAGCGACGAGGAGATACAGGAAGAGGTTAACGCAGTCAGGTACGGACAATGAAGATCCTTTTCGACTCGAACCTTTGGATTTCGTTCATGATTGGCAAGCGGCTCTCGTCTCTTGCTGATGTTTTGTGCCGTCACGATGTAGAGGTCTACATTTGCGAACAACAACTCGATGAAATTCGTGAGGTTATTGCTCGCGAGAAATTCAACAAATTGATTCCTGCCGAGACTCGCTACTACTTCTACGAAATGGTATATGATGTTTGCCACTTTGCAGATATAACCGTTGAAGCGAGTTCAAACATTCGCGACCCAAAGGACTTGTATCTTCTTTCAATGGCCGAAAGCGTTCCCGTTGACTAATAGTCAGCGGAGATCGCGACCTAACCGATATGAAGCAACATGCAGGAATTCCTATCTTGAAGTATGCTGAGCTTCTTGACATCTTAAATATCAAACCTTAGTTACATCGCTACTTTGTCAAGATTTTTGCAGAAACTGACCCGCTGAGAATCGCTTATTTGCGAGCGAGACGAGTGGAGGCTGAATTTTTTCGATTCTCAGGGCGCATAAGGTTTTGCTCAAAATCAATAACTTAAGCAATGAACCGCATAAATATGACTGCATAAAGTGGGTGATTAGACGTGTTTTATGCAGAAATTCGACGTGTCGAGTGGGTCAACTCGACGTGTGAAGTTGTCAAAATCGACGTGTGAACTTTGAAAACTTCACGTGTGAAGTTGGAAAAATCTCCACTTCGAGGCAGAAAATTTAGCTCGAGGAAAAAATCTTTACAACATTTTTAATCATTTTTCGAGTGCTAAAAAGGCGGTTTTTGTAAAAGGTTTTTCGAACAATTATTACGTTTTGAGTTTCATTTCAAAACTTAATCCTACTCATTTTTCAAAAGAAAATCTTGTTTTCTTTTGTGTTGCGATGAATATTTCGTAAATTTGCAAATTGAAACCGTCAACGCAGGTCGCTTATCCGAGCACTTAAATACATATTCCGCATCATTGTTGGTCTGCTGGCTGGCATCTACTTGGCCTTGCTGCTGCTAACGTCCCTCCCCGCCTTCCAAAGCTGGAGTGCTGGGGTTGCATCGCGTATGTTGTCGGATAAGGTGAAGAGTGAAGTCAGCATCAAGAAACTGAAACTGAACATGTTAGGGCGCGTTGTATTGGATAACGTAAAGCTTTACGACCGCCAAGACACCTTGATGCTCCAAGCCTCTCGAATCGCTGCGAAGGTGGATTTGATGCCCCTCATCGAGAAGAAAATCCGCATAAGTGGGGCGCAACTTATCGGCGCGAAAGCCAAAATCTACAAGGACGGCGACCAACCCTTCAACTTCCAGTTCCTCATAGACGCTTTCTCGAAGAACGACACGACCACTACCCCACTCGACCTCAAAATAGGTGCTTTGGTGGTGAGACGAGGAGAGTTGCAGTTCGACAAGCCCCCCTCCAGCTCCCCCATAAAGGGGGAGAGACCCGAGCAAAGGGGGTTCGACATGAACCATCTGCATCTGAAGGACTTAAGCTTGACGGCAAAGGTGCATTTCATCAAGCCTGATTCGCTCTCGCTCGACCTGAGAAACCTCTCTTTCCGCGAGCAGAGCGGGCTGCATCTCCAGCATCTTTCACTCGTAGCAGAAGCCGGAAAGCATTCAGCAAGCGTTCAGAATTTCCTGTTAAAGTTGCCCGGCTCGAACATATCCGCTGACAATATTCAAGTCCACGTGCCAGAAAAATGGTCAATGGTCAATGGTCAATGTTCGATGTTGAAAGGTTCGCTCTGTCCGCGCGACCTGTCGTGCTTCGTGCCGAAACTGGCCAACTTTGGCGACATCATCAATCTCTCGACCGAAGCCAGCCTGTCGAACAACATCATTCGGCTGCCAAACGTCTCTGTTTCAGACAATCAGGGCAACATTTCTCTGCTTTGTGACGCTACAATTCAGGACATCAAGACGGGTCCTTCGGTGTTTGCCAACATCAAGGATTTGCGGACTGGAGCAGCGTTCCAGCAGTTTCTGACAGAGAATCTGCAAGGTCAGGCTCGCGAACTCAGCCCCATTCTCACTCGACTTGGAAGCACGAAAACGACTGGCTCGATTGCCTGGCAGAACAAGCATCTGCAGACGAATCTGCTGACGGAAAGTGAGCAGGGAAGTGTCTCGATTGAGGGAAGTCTTGCGGACATGCAGACTGTTGATGCGATAGTCGCAGCCAAAGACTTCCGGTTGGGCAATCTGCTCGATTTGCAAGGCGACGGAAAAAATACGACATTTTCTGTTGAAACGCACGTTTCAGGCAGTCTTCCAGGCAAAGGAAGGCAGCCTAAACTCACGGCGAAAGGTTTGCTTAACAGCCTCATCTTCAGGGGATACGAACATCGCAACATACCATTCACGGCAACCCTGGACGGCGAATCAATCGGCGGAGAGTTGAAGATTGACGAGCCCAACGGGTTGGCAATGGTCAATGGTCAATGGTCAACGGTCAACGGAAAACGTTCGCTCCTCTGCCAAGCGCAGTTGGAAGACTTCGAGCCACACAAGATGGGCCTCACGAAAAAGTATGAAGGCGAAAGATTCAGCGGCCTTATCAAGGCGAATTTCAGCGACTTAAGCCTCAACAACCTGCTGGGCGATATGGAACTCAGCGAGTTGACTATCACTTCGGAAGACAAGGGAACGCTCAGGGTGGGCAACATCGAGCTCGAAAGTTACAAGTCGGAAAGCGGTCAGCATCTCGTTTTGGAGAGCGACTTCCTTCGCGTCAAAGCCGATGGCGACATCAATTGGAAGACGTTGCCAGCTTCCTTCTCTGGACATTTGAAGCAGAATCTGCCCAGCCTCTTCAAGATAAGCGAGGGCCACAAACAGTCCTCAGGAAACAACTTCCGCTTCCTCGTTCAGGTTCAGGACACAGCAATTGCGGAAAGACTGCTGGGCTCGAGTCTGCGCTTGCCTGCACGAAGCACCTTCGAAGGCACGATAAATGATGCAATTGGACAGATTGCCCTGCAAATGCACATTCCCAGACTCGAGTTTGCTGGGCAGGATTTGCAGAACATTGATTGTCGTGCTGAAGCTGGAAACTCAGCCATTCAAGCCAGTCTGCAAGGGGAACGCATCATCAAGGGAAAGCCTGTTGAAATCAACCTCGATGCTTATGCGAAGGACGACAAAGTGACGTCCAGATTGCGTTGGGACAACAAGGGAGCCATCTCGAATGCAGGCGACATCAGCATGACCGGCAATATCCGTCGCGACCTTGCTGGCCAGCCTGCCATCGATGCCAGGATAAACAAGTCGAGCATCGTGATTGGCGACTCGATTTGGAGTATCAAACCAGCCACCATCAAGTATCACGACAAGGTCGTCGATGTGGAGAATCTGTCCATCAGCCAAGGCGACAGACACATCAAGCTGGGTGGAAGAGTCTCCGACCTTGCCTCCGATACTCTGAGTGCTGAGTTGCAAGACATCGACATCTCATACATCATGGATCTCGTCAACTTCCACAAAGTGGATTTCGACGGACGAGTGACGGGCAGCATCTATGCCACATCGCTCATGAAGAAGCCTTTTGCCGACGCTTTCCTGCAGGTAAAAGACTTCACCTTCAACGCTGCCAACCTCGGAAACATGGACCTCTACGGCAATTGGGGCAAGCAGGAACGAGCCGTCATACTGGAGGCTGACATGCGAGGGCCGTTGCCTCAGCACAGAACACAAGTGAGTGGCACCATCATTCCTGGCAAAGGAATGGACGACGGACTGAACCTGAACATCCAAACAAGCCACATAGACCTCTCCTTCCTTAGTAAATATACGGGCAGAATCTTCAGCAATCTGCAGGGACGAGCCTCAGGATGGACGCGCGTTTATGGTCCCTTCAAGTTCGTCAACCTTGAGGGCGATATGTTCATCAACGAGTTCAAGACACACATCCTGGCAACTGGAACGGACTACCACCTTGCTGGCGATAGCGTCATCTTGCGGCCTGACAACATCTGGATACGTGGAGCCCGTCTCTACGACTACTTGGGAATGCCTGGCATGAGCGAGCATACTGCCCTCGTCGATGCACATCTGATGCACAACTCGCTCAAGAATCTGCGCTTTGACGTCAACATCGATGGCCACAACATCTTGGGTTACAACTTCCCCACTCAAGGCAGCATGAGTTTCTTCGGCACAGTCTATGCCGATGCCCAAGTGCATTTGAGCGGCGAGCCTGGCAAGGTGAACATCGACTTGGCTGCGACACCCATGCCTGGAACCACGATTAACTACAATACGGCGACAACTGGAACGGTTGCAGAGACGGACTTCATCACCTATTATTCCAAGAGTGATACGACGCAGACGCGCTCCACAGCAAGCCTTGCAGAACAGGAAACAGGCTCTGCCGACATGCATATCAACTTCGACATCAATGCCAATCCGAATGCCCAGATACGCATCCTGATGGACCCTCGAACGGGTGACAACATCTCGCTTTACGGCAATGGACGTCTCAGAGCAAACTACTACAACAAGGGCCGCTTCCAGCTCTTTGGCACTTATCGTGTTACGGAAGGCAACTATCGCATGTCCATTCGCGACCTCATCCGCAAAGACTTCACCTTCCAGCCCGACGGAACCATCGTCTTTGGTGGTGACGCGATGCAGGCTGCACTCAATCTGACTGCCAAACATACGGTACCCAACGTCTCGCTCGACGACCTCTCAGCCACAGGTCTTGGCCTATCCAACACACGCGTCGATTGCATCATGAACATTGGAGGCATTGCGCGAGAGCCAGTCATCAGCTTCGACTTCGACATCCCCAACGCAAACGAGGACGAGAAGCAGATGGTTCGCTCGATGTTGAGCAGCGAAGAGGAGCGCGACATGCAAGCGATTTATCTGCTTGGCGTGGGCAGGTTCTACAGTTACGGCAGTTTCCTCGACAAGAAGCAAACGCAAGGTGGACTGGCGATGAACTCCGTCCTGAGCAGCGCTCTCAGTTCACGCTTTAACCAGATCATGTCGCAAGCCCTTGGTGGAACAGGCTGGACGTTTGGCACAAACCTTCGAACTGGCGAAGAAGGCTGGCAGGAATTGGATGCTGAGGCACTCGTGAGCGGCAAGATGCTGAGCGGCAGACTGCAATTCAACGGCAACTTTGGCTATCGCGAGAACAAGTACAAGATGAACAGCAACAACTTCATCGGCGACTTCGACATCCAGTACCGACTCTCGCCTCGCAGTCCGTTCTCGCTGAAAGCCTACAACCAGACCAACGACCGCTACTTCACCCAATCGTCACTCACCACTCAAGGCATCGGCATCAAGTTCCAGCGCGACTTTAGCCGCTGGCAGGAACTCTTCCATCGAGCGAAGAAGAAGGGGAAGAAGATTAAGGATTAAGGATTAAAGATTAAGGGATGCGTCATTCTGCAACTCGGCTGTAAGCGGGGGCTGACATGGGGCAGAAGTCCTTGTCGAGGTACTTGAAGTAGCCTGCAATGGCAATCATGGCGGCATTGTCTGTGGTGTAGCTGAAGCGAGGAATGAAAATCTTCCAGCCATAACGACGGGCATAGTCGTGGAAAGCATTGCGCAAGCCTGTATTGGCAGAAACACCACCAGCAACGGCTACTTGCTTAATCTTCAAGTCTTTAGCAGCCAGTCGAAGCTTCTTCATCAGGATATCGACGATGGTCTTTTCGAGCGAAGCGGCAAGGTCTGCTTTGTGGTGTTCGATGAAGTCTGGGTCGTCCTTTATCCAGTCGCGAAGGTTGTAGAGGAAGCTCGTCTTGAGCCCACTGAAGCTATAGTCGTAGCCAGGGATGTTGGGCTTGGAGAAGGTAAACGCATCAGGATTGCCTTGACGCGCCAACTTGTCGATAATCGGTCCGCCTGGATAGCCCAGCCCCATCACCTTCGAGCACTTGTCGATGGCCTCTCCAGCCGCATCGTCGATGGTCTGACCGATGATTTCCATATCCTTGTAACTCTTAACGAGAACAATCTGGCTGTTGCCTCCACTCACTAAAAGACAGAGGTAAGGGAACTCAGGCGAAATGTAATCATCGTTCTCAGCATGAATGAAGTGTGCCAAGACGTGGCCGTGAAGGTGGTTGACGTCAATCATGGGAATGCCGAGCGAGGCTGCCAGTCCTTTTGCGAACGACACACCGACAAGCAGGGAACCCAGCAGTCCAGGACCTCGCGTAAAAGCGATTGCGCTCAACTGCTCGCGTTCTATTCCAGCCTGCTTCAATGCTGCATCCACAACAGGAACGATGTTCTGCTGATGGGCACGGCTCGCCAATTCAGGCACCACGCCACCATAAGCCTCATGCACAGCCTGACTGGCCGTCACGTTGCTCAACAAGATGCCATCCCTCAAGACTGCTGCGGAAGTGTCGTCGCAACTGCTCTCTATACCTAATATAAAAACCGCCATCTTAACTATGAACTATAAACTATGAACTATGGACTAGTGCGTCAGCACTTCCACTCCGTTTTCCGTCATCAGATATGTGTGTTCCCATTGAGCGCTGTCTGCTCCGTCTTCGGTCAGGACAATCCATTCCGTCTCGTCCTCAGCGTCGCCACAAACGTACCAGTCGCCGCCGTTTATCATGGGTTCGATGGTGAACGTCATGCCTGGAACGAGGAGCATTCCCGTGCCTTTCTTGCCGTAGTGCTCCACATCGGGCTCTTCGTGGAAATCGATGCCCACACCATGCCCGCAAAGGTCGCGAACCACGCTGTAGCCGTTCTTGTGAGCATGTTTGGCGATAGCGTTGCCCAGGTCACCCACAAAGACGTAAGGCTCCGAGCAGACCTGTTCGCCTATCTTGAGGCACTCCCACGCCACATCGACGAGTCGTTGACGTTCTGGGCTGGTCTTGCCGATGATGAACATACGGCTGGCATCAGCGTAGTATCCGTCGAGGATGGTCGTGCAGTCCACATTGATGATGTCGCCCTCCTCCAGGATGTCGTCCTCGCTGGGAATGCCGTGACAGACCACATCGTTGATGCTGGTGCAGCAACTGTTGGGGAAGCCTTCGAAGTTGAGCGGAGCAGGGATGCCGCCGTGCTTCGTTGTGTAGTCATAGACGATGCGATCAATCTCAGCTGTGCTCATGCCTTCGCGAATCTTCTCGGCCACAGCATCGAGTACAGCCGTGTTGAGCACGCCAGCCTTTCGGATGCCTTCAATCTGTTCCTTAGTGCGAATCAGGCTTGGAGTGGGCACGAGCTTGCCTTTCGCCTCCCACGCCATTATCTTGAGGTCCATCTCCGTCGGCTCCATACCGGCAGGGACGAACCACCTCAGTTTCTTCTTTTTCTTGCTGTTCATTCGAGCAATACATTCTAATTTGCCTGCAAAGGTACGAAATAATTCATAATTCATAATTCATAATTCATAATTATTTCCAAAGAAATCAAGAAATAAGAAATAAGAAGCAACGCTCGATGGCCGAAGGGGAAGTCAATTAAGAACTAAACTGTGAATTGTGTGCCCTTGCACAGCAGAAGGACAGTTCGCATAGTTCGGACTACCCTTCTTTCTGACTGGCAAGGTGCAGTTTGCAAGCGATCAAGGCAAAGGGGACAAAATAATTCATAATTTCCGAAGAAATTAGAATTAAGAATCATTTCTGCGGCAGGCCGCGATGCAGTTGCATGGTGCCTGCCTTGAGCTGACGGATGGCGTCTCGCAGGAAAGCATTGGCTTCGCGTTCTTGCTGAGAGGGGGCTACGTCGTACTTCGATTTGTTGGGCATGTGGAAAGCTGTGTCCCCAAAGGCGATGCGCTCCTCCAACTTGGTACGCTTCACGATGTCCGCCGTAGTCCAAAGCAGGGAGTCGTACCCGACTTCATCGATTGTACGCAGCA
>OCVV012851689.1_pt1 | contig 24364 bp, 20 predicted proteins | sample 1539721 | NCBI WGS metagenome assembly OCVV01 (sample SAMN02144230, study PRJEB22623) | gut metagenome | biome: sheep rumen | host: Ovis aries | place: New Zealand
GCACTTTTTCGCTATGCCGGAAGGCGTCATCTTAAATCTGACATCCGAAAATTTATTGAGGATGAGACTAATATAGAGCTGAGATCGGAGGAATGGACATGATTGATAAGAAAATCTATGATCTTAACTATATTCGTGAATTGCAGGCGAGGTACAAAACAGATCCGGGCCTATTGGAGAGGGTACTTTACGCATTTGGACTTCTTGAGGCGCTAGTTAAGGTAGGGATGAAGTTTACCTTTAAGGGCGGCACAAGCCTGATGCTCCTGTTGGATCATCCGATCAGGCTATCCACGGACATCGACATCATTGTGGATCCGGGGACTGATGTGGAGAGCTACATTGAGCAGGCGGGGACCATCTTCCCCTTTCTGCGAAAGGAAGAGGATATCCGTAAGGGGCGGAACAATATAGAAAAACGCCACTTCAAATTTATCTACTATTCCCCCGTCCGGCAGAGAGAGTTTTACATATTGCTGGATATTGTTTTCATGGAATCTCCGTATGACCAGGTTGTGACAAAGCCCATTCGTAATGATCTACTTGTCACAGTTCCGGAAGACCTTGTGGTAACCATGCCAACGATGGAATGCATTCTGGGTGACAAGCTGACTGCTTTCGCCCCGCATACTACAGGTGTCCTGTTGGGGGAGGGAAAAGAACTGGAGATCGCCAAGCAAATGTTTGATGTAGCCGCCTTGGCAGAGCGGATGCAGGACCAGAAGCAGTTTCGTGCGACCTATGACAAAGCTGTTGTAGAAGAACTGGCTTTCCGGGGATTAGAATTGGAAAAAGAGAAAGTCCTGAAAGACACCATCCGGGCCTGTATCAGTATTATCAGCCGTGGCGAATATGATAAAGAGGACTATGTGGAATACCTGAAGGGTATCCGCTCCCTGACTGATCATATTCTTGGGAAGAAATTTACACCGGAAATCGCTGCTGAGAAAGCATGTTCAGTGATGTGTCTTGCCGCCAGTGCTTTGACACAGACGGATTATCCGAAGATTGCTGATGCAGCAGGATATGCGAAAGAACGTCTCGCAGACGATCAATACAAGCACCTCGCTTATATCCGGAAGAGAAATCTTGAAGCTTATGGCCATCTTGTGAAAGCTGCAAGGATGCTCGAAGGAGTTTAATGTTTATTACATTACATAGCCCGATTATTATGTTCCTTTTATTGAGGCTTCTGGCATGATAGTGGGTACTCATGCCAGAAGCCTCTAAAAAATGTACATTTGCCAGGCCGGCATTTTTCCCTCTTGGAAAACGGCCCTTGAATGTCCGCAGTATACCACATCCTGCCGCCCAAGGCCTTACTACCGGAATTTCCGGCTCATGGTGTACATTTAAAAGAGAAGAAGAGACCCCGCAAAAGAGCGCAGAACACGGCACTTTGCGGTGTCTGAGGAAGGAAGTTTTCTATGACGAGGATACTTTTCGTCTGCCACGGCAATATCTGCCGCTCCGTCGGAGCACAATATATTCTGCAGGACATGGTTAACCAAAAGCACATCGCCGGACACTTGCTGATCGACTCGGCGGCGACATCAGCCGAAGAAATTGGAAATCCGATATATCCGCCGATGAAGCGTGCGCTCGAAGACAGGCATATCCCGGTCGGAAACCACCAGGCAAAACAACTCCGCAAAGCAGACTACGCCAAATACGATCTGATCATTGGAATGGACGAAGAAAATCTGCGTGTGATGCAGCGGATCTTTGGCGGTGATCCGGATGGAAAGCTGCATTATCTTCTGGAGTACACCGGTCAGTCCGACAGAATGATTGCCGACCCTTGGTATACCAGAAAGTTCGACAGGTGCGTGGAGGAAATTATGGAAGGATGCGCGGGACTTCTCCGGGAAGTGATGCGTGGACATTGCCTCCGGCCTGATGCATAATATTTGAAGAGGCAAACGGGAGCGAAGAAGTGACCAATACGCTGCCATGGGAGGAGAATCCGGAAGATGGAAAACACAAAAGAAAAATCAAAAGTTTACTTCACCGATTTCCGCACAAGAATCGGTGTAAGTCTCACGAAGAAGCTGCAGATGCTGATCCGCGCGGCAGGAATCGGCACAATTGATATGGACGGCAAATTTGTCGCGATCAAGATGCATTTCGGAGAGCTGGGGAATCTTGCGTATCTGCGTCCGAACTACGCGAAGGCAGTGGCGGACGTTGTTAAGGAACTTGGCGGCATTCCGTTCCTTACCGACTGCAACACGCTCTATCCGGGCAGCCGTAAAAACGCGCTGGAGCATCTGGAATGTGCGCAGATCAACGGCTTCAATCCGCAGACAACCGGATGCCAGATCCTGATCGGCGACGGCCTGCGCGGTACGGACGACGTTGAAGTGCCGGTTCGTAACGGTGAATACTGCAAAACAGCATACATCGGACGCGCCATCATGGACGCCGACATTGTGATTTCGCTGACGCATTTCAAGGGTCATGAGGCGACCGGTTTTGGCGGAACCCTGAAAAACATCGGCATGGGCTGCGGTTCCCGCGGTGGTAAAATGGCGCAGCACAATCAGGGAAAGCCGCATGTTGACCAGGAACTGTGCCGATCCTGCCATCGCTGCGCGAAAGAGTGCGGTTCAGATGCTATTTCCTATGAAAACGGCAAGGCTTTTATCAATCAGGATCTTTGTAAAGGGTGCGGACGCTGCATCGGCGCGTGCTCTTATGACGCAATCAGCAATGATAACAGCAACGCGAACGAAATCCTTGGCTGCAAAATCGCGGAGTATACGCAGGCGGTTGTTGACGGAAGGCCGTGTTTTCACATCAGTCTGATTACAGACGTTTCACCGAACTGCGACTGCCACGGCGAAAACGACGCGCCGATTCTGCCGAATCTTGGCATGCTGGCGTCGTTCGATCCGGTTGCGTTGGATCAGGCTTGCGTGGATCTTTGCCAGAAAGCGGAGCCGGTCCGCAACAGTCAGCTGGGCGAGCATCTCGCGGACCCGCATTTCCATCAGCATCACGATCATTTTATGGACAGCAATCCGAATGTCCGCTGGAAAGAGACGCTGGAGCATGGGGAGAAGATCGGGCTCGGCTCCAGAGAGTATGAGCTGATTACGCTGAAATAAAGCTGAAAAGGAAGCAGGCGGCGGAAAACCGCCGCCATGCCTTAGAGACATAGAGACGCGCAAGCTGTAAATTGCAGGAAGTTTTGTTTTACTGATTGTATTTTTGCTTTCCGGAATCTAACATTATGAGCAAAGAAAAACTTCATCCGTTGGGAAGTTTTCCTCTGTACTCTCTGCCGGTTTCCTGCCGGCGGAATCCATCATTTCTCAATATCCTGTCTTAAGGAGGAAAGTCATGAATCATCAGATCAGCTATGCACAGTTCTATCAATTTCTCAGAGAGCAGAAGAAGCAGCTTGCATCCCGGAAAGAAAAATTGCTGGAGGTAACAGATGTCAATGCAGATACGTATCTGTCTTCCTGCAAGGATCACAACACTTATGCTTATTACATCAACAATATTCACAGGGGAAGCCGCAGCCGCGTCAGCCTCATCCAGACAAGTACTTCACAGCTTATTCCGCTTGCGGTGAATACAGCGAATATTTTTCTGCTGGAGGACATCTGCACAATGCTGGAGATGATCAAAGCCGCGCTCCGGGAAGCGCCTGCCAGCGGCAGCCGGTATGAAAAGAAAATTCTGGAGAACAGGGGAATGATGTCTCTGCTGTATCAGCACAAACAGCAGGAACAGGAAGTCTGGATCCGCAAATGGGAGGAAACAAAGTTCCCTGAAAACCCAAGTCATCCGGAAAATAGAACTGTACCGTCAGTTCTTGGAATGGTCCGCTCAAAATCGGAGGCGCATCTGGTTAACAAGCTTTACGAAATGGGCATTGTTGAGAAATATGAGGCTCCGCTGTTTTTGGGCAGGGACACTATCTATCCAGACGTAACGGCTATAGATCCAAGAACAGGCAGATTTATTTATTTTGAGCACATGGGGATGATTGACAATAATGATTACTTTAATGCAGCGCTGAAGCGGCTTGCGCTCTATCAAAGGAATCATATTTATCTGAATGTGAATTTGTTTGTTTTTACGGAAACAAAGGATAATCCCTGCGACTTCCAGTGGATGGACAAGGAGCTGGAGCATATCTTTACGATGCCTTTGCAGGAATAAGACTGTTGCTGTGGGCGGATGGGAATGATTCTTGAAGAGATTTCTTGCAGATCGGAAGGATTTCAAAATTTGCAAGAAGGCATTCTTTACAAGATCACAAAATCGGAAATTTGCAAGAAGAATATCGGCAGGCCACAAGTTTGCTTCTTGCAAAAATCGGATATTCTGGAATTTGCAAGAAGCTCTTCGTGCAAAACACCTCCGGGGGCCCCGGAGTTACTGCCGCTGCTGCGAGTGAGCCGCCCCGGGCATCCGCCCGGCGCGGCACAACACACTTATATTAAAGGTTAAATGCCAAAATCCGGAATCGAAGCAAAACCCTTCGCGAGATCCGCATCCGTAGGAATATAGTCTGTCATCATACCATCATTGAATTGCTGGTAAGCGGTCATATCAAAGTATCCAGTTCCTGTAAGGCCGAAGAGAATTGTTTTCTCCTCGCCGGTCTCCTTGCAGCGAAGAGCCTCATTAATTGCGGCCCGAATCGCGTGGCTTGATTCCGGCGCGGGGAGCGTACCTTCGGTTCTCGCGAACAGTTCCGCCGCCCGGAAAACAGACGTCTGCTCCACCGAAACAGCCCGCATATAGCCGTCATGATAAAGCTGCGAAAGAATCGGGCTCATACCATGATAACGAAGGCCTCCGGCATGATTCGGAGAAGGAATGAAATCATGTCCGAGCGTGTACATCTTCGCGATCGGCGTGACCATGCCGGTATCGCAGAAGTCATAAACAAATTTCCCTCTGGTCAGCGACGGGCAGGAAGCCGGTTCAACCGCGACAATATCATAATCCGCTTCGCCGCGGAGCTTCTCTCCCATAAACGGGGCAATCAGTCCGCCCAGATTCGATCCGCCGCCTGCGCAGCCGATCACAACGTCGGGCTTGATGCCGAGCTTGTCGAGGGCTGTTTTGGCTTCAAGACCGATGATACTCTGATGCAGAATAACCTGATTCAGCACCGAGCCGAGCACATAGCGATAGCCTTCCGAATGTGTCGCAACTTCAACTGCCTCTGAAATCGCGCAGCCGAGCGAGCCGGTCGTGCCGGGGTGCTCCTGCAGAATTTTGCGGCCGATCTCCGTCGTGTCAGACGGCGAAGGAGTTACGGAAGCTCCGTACGTTCGCATCACTTCGCGGCGGAACGGCTTCTGTTCGTAGGAGACCTTGACCATGTATACTTTGCAGTCGAGATGGAAAAACGCGCAAGCCATGGACAGCGCAGTCCCCCACTGGCCGGCACCGGTTTCCGTTGTCACACCCTTAAGGCCCTGCTTCTTCGCGTAATATGCCTGCGCAATCGCGGAGTTCAGCTTATGGCTGCCGGAAGTATTGTTGCCTTCAAACTTGTAGTAAATGTGTGCCGGCGTGTCCAGCGCTTTCTCCAGAAATTCGGCGTGAACGAGCGGCGACGGACGGTACATCTTGTAGAAATTGTAGATTTCGTCAGGAATTTCAAACTTTCTGGTTGTGTTGTCCAGTTCCTGTTTTACCAGATCCTCGCAGAAAACGCCCGACAGCTCCTGTGCCGTCATCGGCTGCAGAGTCCCGGGATTGAGGAGCGGAGCAGGCTTGTTGATCATATCCGCGCGGAGATTGTACCATGCCTTCGGAATCTCGTTTTCTTCAAGATAGGTTTTGTAAGGGGTGTTCTGGATCATGATGGTGCTCCTTTCTTTGTTTTGCCGGCTGTACCGGCGCTGCATCCCGGACGACAAAAAAGCTCTCGTCCAGCTACGTTTTCGTAGGGACAAGAGCTTGAATACTCCTGCGGTGCCACCCTAGTTGGTGCGTCAAAACACACCCACTCATGCATACTATCATATGCAGGAAGTTGATTACGGAGATCCGCCTCCGTCTCACCTACTGAACGTGCAGCCCAGTTCGGATTGCCCTCGGAAGCCCATTCGGAATACATTTCCTGCTGCCGTCACACTATCGGCAGCTCCCTGAAAGGAAAGCGGCATTCTTACTATTTCTTCCTCAACGGTTTAAAGTGATGATACAGTAAAGCACTGCCGCTGTCAACTAGATGATATAAAAAAACAAGGCATCTGAATTTATGCGTTCAGATGTCCTGCCTGCATGGGCACAGCGGGGCTCGAACCCACGACCTTCTGGTTGTGACCCAGATGCTCTCCCGGCTGAGCTATGTGCCCGTAACGTAAATTATTATACTCCTGTCCTACTTTAACCACAACAGGAAAACACAAGAGAGACGAAATCATTCACACACAAACTTTCGCCAGCCTCCGCTCCATCTAGGATCTGAAGTATAATATGAATGTGGCAAATAAACCTGAGCAGTTGCTGCGGGGGTGTCGGAATGACAAAGTTATTTCTGATTACAGGTGCTACAGGTCATGTCGGAACAGTACTGGTGCGTGAATTGCTGCGGCGCGGCGAGAAAGTCCGTGCGCTGGTCCTTCCCGGAGATGCGAAAAATCTGCCCGCCGGCGTGGAATACACAGTAGGCGACATTACGAAGCCGGAGACAATGAAAGGCTTCTTTTCAAGGAAGGATCAGGCGGGAGACGCTGGCTTCGACCGCCTGATCCTGATTCACTGCGCCGCGATCATCACGATCGCAACAGCCAAAGATCCGCGGATTTATCGGACAAATGTCATTGGTACGAACAATGTCATGCGGCTTGCCCGCCAAAACAACGTCGACCGGATCATCTACCTCAGCTCCGTGCATGCAATTCCGGAGAAGCCAAAAGGCAAGGTAATTACAGAAGTGGCAGCGTTTTCACCGGAGAAAACGGACGGCCAGTACGCAAAAACAAAAGCGGAAGCCGCCAATATCGTACTCGGATACGCGCGTCAGGGACTCAATGTCAGCATTGTGCATCCATCCGGAGTTATCGGCCCCGGGGACCGTCTGATGAAGAATCATATGATTCGTGTTTTACGGGACATGGCGTCCGGCCGGATTCCTGTTGCCGTGCAGGGCGGTTATGATTTTGTTGATTCGAGAGACGTTGCAGCCGGAATCCTCGCCTGCGTTGAAAAGGGACGCGCCGGTGAGTGCTACATTTTGAGCGGACATTACATTACGGTGCCGGAACTTTTAAATCTGGTTCGCAAGATCTGTGGAAAGAAAGAGAGAAAGCTGGTTGTGCCATATCGGGTGGCAATGGCTGCCGCTCCGTTCGGGGAATGGTTTGCGCATCTTTCAGGCCGTAAGGCACCGGTTATAACGCCCTATTCGGTGCGGACACTTCACACGAACGGATATTTCTCATGCGAGAAGGCGCGGCGGGAACTGGGATATCAACCGCGGGATTTGGAAGAAACGATTCGTGATTCGCTGCAGTATATCGACGAGCATACCGGCGGGCGCTGAGGCAGCCGCCGCTCGGAGAAAAGCCGGCAGTCACTGCCGGCTTTTCCCTGCGGCCGCCTTCTGATACAGCAGTCCGCCGGCAATCAGAATTATACCAATCAGGTCCGTGAGCGGCTTCGGATCAATCAGCAGGATACCGCCGGTTGCCATCGCGATGCGGACCAGCGCATTCATATCGCAGAAAACATATCCCTCCAGCGCCGCGGACACACCAAAGATACCAATCAAAGACGTCGCCGCGATCTGCGCGACCTGCAGCGCATTTGTGTCAATTAGAAGCAGCGCAGGGCTGAAGCAGAACACATACGGCACGATGAAAACCGCAATCGCAAGGCGCGAAGCATTGAAGGCGGTTTTCATCGGATTGGACTTTGCTATCGCCGAGCCTGCGTAAGCCGCGAGAGCGACAGGCGGCGTGATGTCCGCAACAATACCGAAATAAAATACAAAGAAATGCGCCGCGAGCGCAGGTACGCCCATCCGGATCAGAATCGGCGCCGTCGTTGCCGCCATAATGCAGTAGTTTGCGGTTGTCGGTACGCCCATGCCGAGCACGATGCAGCATAACATCGTAAGAACAAGCGCGATGATCAGTTTATCCCCTGCAATCGCGATGATGCCATTGATCAGCTCGTTTGCAAGACCGGTCATCGTGATGCAGCCGGAAATAATGCCGGCTACGCCACAGGCCGCCGCGACCGTGATTGTGCCGCGCCCGCCCGCTTCCAGGGCGTCGATGAGCTTTTTCGGGGTAATTCTGTTCTGGCGGTCAAAGAGGCTTACTACGATCGACAAAACAATCGCGTAACTCGCCGCCTTCTGCATGGTCATATAGTTGCCGGAAACCCAGACAACCAGCATGATGAGAGGGAGCAGCAGATAGATTTTGCGGGCCAGAACGCGGAAAACCGGCAGCTGATCCCTCGGAATGCCGGAGAGGCCGAGGCGCTTTGCCTCCAGATGAACGGCGATGAAAATGCCTGTAAAGTACAGAAGCGCCGGCAGAATCGCGCGCACGATAATGGCACTGTAGGGAACGCCTACAAAATCTGCCATTAAAAACGCGGCAGCGCCCATAATCGGAGGCATGATCTGACCTCCGGTGGAGGCGGCTGCTTCGACGGCGCCGGCAAATTCAGGCCGGTAGCCGGTCTTTTTCATCATCGGGATGGTCACCGATCCGGTTGTTACGGTATTGCCGACCGAAGAGCCGGAAACCATGCCGCAAAGAGCAGAGGAAATGACCGAGACCTTCGCGGGACCGCCCGCGAATCTTCCCGCGACGCAGTTCGCGAGATCAATGAAAAACGCCGAGATGCCGGTCCGCTCTAGAAACGCGCCGAAGATGATGAAAACAACGATGTATTTGGAACAGACGTTGACGGGCGTCGAGAAGATGCCTTCTTTTGTGTAAAACAAATTCCGGACGAGGTACCGCACACGCCCGAAAAAGTCGGGATTCGTCAGGCCGTACGAGAGTGCGTAAATCAGGAAAAACAACGCCACAAACAAAATCGGCAGCCCTACGCACCGCCTTGTGATCTCGATCAGAGCAAGAAGACCGATGATGCCGATCACGATCTGGTATGGGGCGAAGCGGGTGCCCTGCTGGATGATGTTTTGCGCGTTGAAAGTGAAGTAAAGAAACGCACCGGTGCCCAGAATCATGAAAAGAATGTCATACCAGGGCATATAGTCGGGCTTCTGTTCCCCTTTTTTCGCAGGATAGGTCAGGAAACCCAGCATGATGATGAGCGCGAGGAAGGACGTCAGACGGATTTCCTCGAGGAATGTCGCGAACAGTGTCACATAGATGCACCAGAGCGAGAATGCGGCGGTGATCAGACGAATCGCCTGCTTTCTGCGGCCGGTCCAGATGTGGGTGTTGCTTTCGCGGTCGTATTTTTTCATGATTGCGGAGACGTCCGCGCCGCCGATGCCGGCAGTGCCGGCCGCGGCGTTGTTCCCAGCGCTTTGCGCAGCGGCATCGCCCGCCGCCTGCGCCGCACCCTGTGCGCCGGCAATGCTGTTCTTCTGATTCAGATCGTTACTCATTCGCGTCCTCCTGTGCCTGCGGGGCCGGCTCCCGTGTGTCCACTTCGATGCCGTGCTCTTTGTAATAGCGGGCGGCGCCTTCGTGGAACGGAACGGCCATGCCTTCGGTCGCGTTTTCCAGAGACAGTTCTTTGCCTTTGGCGTTTTCCTTCGCGATTTCATCCGCATGATCAAAAACAGCCGCTGTCAGCCGGTACGCCGTGTCGTCGTCCATTGCAGCGGAAACGATGACGGTCGCTTTGACAGTGATGGTCTCGACAGGCTTGTCCTGTCCGGGATAGGTACCCGCGGGAATCTCAAGCGGTGAGTAGTACGGATCCGCCTGCAGGATTTTGTCCCGGAGTTCGCCGTCAATGTTGATGAGCGAGACGCCGTTCGTTGTAGCGAGTTCGGTGATCGCAGTGGTCGGAGCGCCGGAGACCATGAAGGCCGCGTCAATTTTGCCGTCTTTCAGGGATTCCTTGGAGTCTTCGAAGGACTGATACTGGGGACGGATGTCTTTCATTGTGATCCCGGCCGCCGACAAAACATCGACCGCGTTAAAATACACGCCCGATCCGGCTTCACCGACCGAAATGCTTTTGCCCTTGAGATCCCCGACCGAATGAATATCCTTGTCCATGGTGATGAGCTGGACCGTTTCGGCGTAGAGACCGCCCAGAACGCGGAAGTCGTGAGTGGGGCCGTCTTTTTCAAACGATTTGGTACCGTTCCAGGCATAGGTCATGACATCGGACTGCGAAAAGCCGAGCTGAAAATCGCCGTCCTGAACTGACTGAATGTTGACTTTGGAGCCGCCGGTTGAGACGGCGGTTACTTTCGCGCCGCCGTAGCGGGTCATGTACTGCGCGATAATGCCGCCATAAGAATAGTAGGTGCCTGCCGTGCCGCCGGTGCCGAACATCAGGCGGGAAGAGCCGGCGCCGCACCCGGTTGTCAGAATGGCTGCGGAAAGCGAAAGGGCAATCGCGGCGCGCAGCATAAGGTGTTGTTTTATCACGGGGAACCTCCTTGAAATAGTGTCCGTTCCTGATTTGTATACAAGTATCCACATTATAACAGAAAATGAAGGAAAAGGAAGACAGACAGAAATTCCAGCGACGTGGTACAATGTACAAAACAAAAATTGCAGACAGGAGATCACCCATGTCCGAGATCAGATATCCCATCATTACAATCAGCAGAGAATATGCTGCCGGCGGCCGTTCCGTGGCGCGGGGGCTTGAGAAGAATCTCGGCATCCCGTTTTATGACAAAGATTTCGTCAAGGCAACCGCTGCCGCATCCGGCTATTCCGAGGAAGATATTTTACAGGAAGGCGAACAGCTCAGCAGAGCGGGCCGCTTTGTTACAAACCTTCTGAATCCGGTTACCTATCAGAGTTCTTCCGATAATATTTTCTACGCGCAGAAGCAGGTTATTCTGACGCTCGCGCAGAAGCCCTGCATTATCATCGGCCGGTGCGCAAACGTGATTTTGAAGGATGCGGGCGTGGATTGTTTTCGCGTATTTCTGTACGCCGACGAAGAGCACCGGTGGAGCCGCGCCGAGGAAATCGCGGAAAACGGAGACGCCGATCTGAAAAGGTACCTTTCGAAAAGGGACAGCATGCGGGAAACGTATTATAAGACGTACACAGGCCATGATTTTGGCGATGTTCACGATTATGACATCTGCCTTGATACGGGAAAACTCGGATATGAGCGCTGTATTTCCGTTCTGACGCAGATTATGGAAGGGCTTGCCGCGAAGTGACAGGAGCCGCAACAGCGGCAGCGCTGGCACGGTCAGATACCGGCAGGAAGGCAGCGCCGGAACAGCCGGGCGGAAAGGAGAAGGCATGGAAGAGTGCAGACAGGATTTTGGCAAAACAGACGCCGCAGGACATAAGTATGATTTTGACACGGTCGTCGACCGCCGGGGCACAGGCTGTATCAAATATGACGCAATGCAGCGCCGGATGGGGCGGGAGGATCTGCTATCGCTCTGGGTCGCGGACATGGATTTCCGGATGCCGCAGGAAGTGATCGATGATCTGAAGGCACGGGTCGACCATGGAATTTTCGGATATACGGATCCGGATGAGCGCTATTTTGCCGCGTGTGAAGGCTGGTTCAAACGCCATTACGCGCATGCATTCCACAGGGAGTGGAATACGGTGACGCCGGGCGTTGTCTACGCGCTCGCGCAGGCGGTCCGTGCGTTCACGGAGCCGGGAGATGCGGTGATTATCCAGCAGCCGGTCTACTATCCGTTCAAATCAGTGATCGAGGATAACGGCCGCCGGCTTGTCAACAGTCCGCTCCGGTTTGACGGGGAGCGGTATACGATGGATTTTGACGATTTCGAGGCGAAAGTCCGCGAGAATAACGTACGCCTTTATCTTCTGTGCAACCCGCACAATCCGGTCGGACGCGTCTGGACGCGGGACGAGCTGCTGCAGGTGGCGGAAATCTGCAGGAGGAACGGCGTCATTGTTTTCTCGGACGAAATTCACTGTGATTTCATTTATCCCGGGTACACGTTCACATCGTTTTCGGAGCTGGGAGAAGAATACCTGCAAAACAGCATCATCGGCACTTCCGCCAGCAAAACCTTCAATCTCGCCGGTTTCCAGACTGCCAATATTCAGATCGCGGACAGGCAGCTGCGGCGCCGTTTCCGCAGGGAAAACGCTGCCTCCGGCTACAGTCAGGGCAATGCGCCCGGCCTGTATGTGACGGCTTCGGTCTATGAAAAGGGTGAAGAGTGGTACAGGGAGCTGATGGCGTATCTGACTGCGAATCTTGCTTTTGTGCGCTCGTTTGTGCAGGAGCGTCTGCCCGGCGTAAAGCTCGTGGAGCCGGAAGGAACCTATCTTCTGTGGCTGGACTTTTCCGGCACAGGTATGACGGCAGACGAGCTGGAGACTTTTATTGTCGACAAAGCGCGGCTGTGGCTTGACAGCGGCAGGATTTTCGGAGAGAGTTCGGCCATGTTCCAGCGCTTTAATATTGCGTGTCCGAGATCAGTGCTTGAAGAAGCATTCACAAGGATTGAGAAGGCGTTGCAGGAGAAGACATTATGAGCGAAGAAGAGAGAAATTATCATATTGAAACCAAGTGCCAGTTAAAAGCAGGCGCGCATCAGGACGCCTTCGGATCCATCAGCGTTCCGATTTACCAGACGGCAACATTCGAGCACCGCGGTATTCGCGGCGTGCAGCATGCGGACAGTTGCGGGTTTGACTATACGCGGGTTTCCAATCCGACGCGGGAACAGCTGGAAGCGGTGATGGCACTTCTCGAGGGCGGCAACGACGCGATGGCGTTTTCGACAGGAATGGCGGCGATTGATGTTTTGATGGAACTGTTCCAGCCCGGCGACCATATCATTGTGGACGGCGATCTGTACGGCGGCAGCACGAGACTGTTCGATCTGGTAAACCGCAAAAACGGACTGACATTCACGGCAATCGACTTCAGCGAAGACGATGTCTGCGCGGCGATCCGGCCGCAGACGAAGGCACTGTATCTGGAGACGCCCACGAATCCGATGATGCATGTGACGGACCTTGCGAAGGTCAGCAGAATCGCCAGAGAGCACGGCCTGCTTCTGATCGTGGACAACACGTTTCTGTCGCCGTATTTCCAGAACCCGATTGCTTTAGGTGCGGATATTGTGATTCACAGCGCGACAAAATATCTCGGCGGCCACAATGACACACTCGGCGGATTTCTTGTAACAGGCCGGGAGAGAGGCCTCGAGCTGTCGGCAAAACTGCGCGAGCTTTACAAGACAATCGGCTCCTGCCTTTCTCCGTTTGACAGCTGGCTGATCCTTCGCGGCATTAAAACACTTGCGGTCCGCATGGACAGAGCGCAGGAAAACGCGATGAAGATCGCCGGATACCTGAAAACAAATCCGCATGTTACCAGAGTTCTTTACCCCGGGCTGCCGGAGCACCCCGGATATGAGATTATGAAGCGGCAGGCAAGAGGCTTTGGCGGCATGCTGACTTTCGAGGTAGAGAGTACGGAGTTTGCCGTGCGTGTTTTAAATCATGTGGAGCTGATCCATTTTGCGGAAAGTCTTGGCGGCACCGAGACGCTCCTTACTTATCCGATCACGCAGACACACGCCGATGTGCCGAAGGAGCTGCTTGAGAAAAACGGCCTGACGGACCGTGTACTGCGGCTGTCCGTAGGCATTGAGAATGCCGATGATCTGATTGCGGAATTCGAGCGGGTGTTTGCCGCGGCGGAGAAAGAGTAGGGGGCTGCCGGCTGCGCCCGGGCGGGCGCGGCTGGTACGTCATTGCAATACGGGCTGCGGAGCTGGAGCGGCGCCGCAGTGCTGCATTCAGGAGAAATCAGATGAAGCAGTTATACACAATCTGGGGCGAACAGCTTGACCCCGAACATGTGCTGCCGGAATATCCGCGTCCGCAGATGGTGCGGAACAATTATTTGAGCTTGAACGGCCGGTGGGAGTGCTGCTGGAGCGACAGGAAATCTTATGACGAGGATCGCTTCCCGGAGAAATTCGGGGATGTGATCCTTGTTCCTTTTTCGCCGGAGAGCGCGCTGTCCGGCGTGGGCAGGCAGACGAAGCCGGATGAAACGCTCTGGTATCACCGGAAAGTAGTGTTAAGTGTGCCGGAAGGGCAGCGCGTGCTGCTGCATTTCGGGGCTGTGGATCAATCCTGCCGGCTTTTTGTGAATAACTTCCGGCTTCTTGAACATGTCGGTGGATATCTTCCATTCACGGCGGATATTACGAAGGCACTTGTGAAGGACACGGAAAACGGAAGCCTGATTGCGGATATTGTACTTGCTGTCAGAGATCTGTCAGATACTTCCTATCATGCCAGAGGAAAGCAGAAGCTGGAGCGCGGAGGCATGTTTTACACAGCTGTCAGCGGTATCTGGCAGAGTGTCTGGATAGAGTATGTCCCGGAGAAGTATATCTCGGGTCTGAAAATTGTTCCGGATGCCGATGCGGGAAAATTTCTGATTACGGTGAAATCGGAAGCGGATCTTCCTGTGGAGATACGGATGGCGGATGCACCGGCGGGAGCGGCCTGCGGGCAAGTCCGCGCCGAGGCGGTCCCCGCCGGCGAATTCCTTGCGGCCGGCCGCACGAACTGCCGGATTACCGTGGAGATTCCGCCGGGGCAGCGAAGACTCTGGAGCTGCGAGGATCCGTATTTGTATTATTTTGATGTTCTGGCGGGGGAGGACCGCGTGCGGACGTATGCGGCGCTGCGTTGTTTTACCGTGGAGAAGCGGCCGCTCGAAGACGGAACCGGGCGCATATGCCCGAGGCTGTGTCTCAATCATAAAGTGATTTTTCAGAAGGGCGTGCTGGATCAGGGATACTGGCCGGACGGCATTTACACAGCACCTTCTGATGAAGCAATGATTTTTGATCTTACGCAGATCCGAAAAACTGGCTTCAATATGATCCGCAAGCACATCAAAATCGAGTCCGACCGCTGGTACTACCACTGCGACCGTCTGGGGCTGATCGTCTGGCAGGACATGGTAAACGGCGGCGGCCATTATCATCACTGGTTTGTGACCTATACAGCGACGATTTTATCGCTGATCGGCATTCCGGTGACGGACAGGCTGCGTGTTCTGCTGTCGCGGACGTCAAAAGCCGGCCGCGAAGAATTCTCCCGTGAAGCGATGGAAACGATCACGCATCTATACAATCATCCCAGTATATGCACATGGGTGATTTTCAATGAGGGATGGGGGCAGTTTTCCACAAACCGCCTGACAAAACAAACCCGCTCCGCAGACCCCACCCGCCTCATCGACCAGGCAAGCGGATGGTTCGATCAGGGCGGCGGAGATTTTCTGAGCATCCACAACTACTTTTTCCGGCAGTTTGTGAGGAAAACGTGGAAGAGGGCGTTTGTTTTGACGGAATTTGGCGGAAGCATGCTGCGGATCGAGGAGCACAGCTTCAGCGACACGCGCTATGGCTACGGGGAAAACAAAACCCGCGCCGACGCCCAGCGCTCCTATAAGGAGCTGGACGCGCAGGTGCAGGCGCTTATTCCGAAGGGGATGTGCGCGAGCGTGTATACGCAGTGGACGGATGTCGAAGATGAAGTCAACGGGATCTATACGTATGACAGGAAGGTGCGGAAGATAGAAGGCTAGAGGTCCGGCCCGGTCTATAACAGACGGTGGTCAGCCGGGAATGCGCTGCAAAGGCCGGCGCGGCCGGCCTGCATTTACATGATAACTCTATGAAAAGTCAAATCTGTCCGCGTTCTTGGTTTTGAAGAGGCCGAACACGGCTTCCGCGGTCTTCGGATTTGTTTCGAGTGTTATATCGCTGTTACCGTTCTCAAGATACACTTCGACGTTTTCGCTGTCTTCGGGGACAAGAATGTCATAGACCTTGTCCGAATACGCGATTTGATCAAGATATTCATATCTGACTTCATTGCCATCGTCATCGGTCAGTATGACAAGATCTCCGGAATGAAATTCTACGGAATCTTCGTTTGCCTTTGGATTATTCTTGTTGTCTTCCATTGTAATACTCCTTTGTATGTTTAGCGGGCGGCGCCGCGAGTCAGACAGCCGGTCAGCCCGCGCCGCCCTGCGGATTACCACAACTACTCCTTTACCAACATATCATAAAAGAAGTAAAATACAAATATGCTGACACCGATTGATTATGGAAAAAACTTTTTACAGACGCTCTACAACGAAAGGAATGCCGAGGGGGCGGCGGGATATCTCGCGGACGACCTTGTATGGGTCACGCCGGATGAAATCCGTCATATGAAGTCCCGTGAGGATATCCTTGCTTTTCTGCGCCTTTCGGTGCAGGACGATCCCGAGTTATACAACGTCGATATAGCGTCGATCAAATCTGCTCCCGGCGACGGAGAATCCAATATTGTCGTTTACGATGTCAACCTGATTCCGCGGCGTGAGGAAGACGCGGTCAATATCCGCTGCTCCCTGTGCATCCGTAAGACCGGAATCGAAACGCCCGGAGGCTTTGCACTGACCTTTGTCGGTATGTCACGCCGCTATCAGCGCACGGAAACCGAGCAGATCAGGGAATTTATCGAAAACCTGCCGGGCGGTGTCATGGTTCTCGTCCGTCTTGGCGCGGGCGAGCTGCGGCATCTTTACAGCAATACATTTCTGCCCAGACAACTCGGCTATGAAGAGGGTCTCTACTTTGACAAACTGAAGGAAAATCCGTTCTTCATGATGTCAGACCGGCAGATGAAGCGTATGCGCACGATGATCGCGCAGCTTTCCGCGGTCAGTGGCCGCAAAACGGCGGGTATACGGACAGAACTTCTCTCCGCGGACGGAAAGGAGAAGCCGTTTCATGCCTCCATCGGCGCCGCGTACAAGGACGGCCCGAACGCGATTTTCTACATAATTTTTGATGAGATTGCGCAGCTTGCGGCCGACTATGAGCATCAGGAAAAGCGCGCGGTCAAAAAGGCAAGACAGCTGCAGCACGAAGAAGACGAAAAAGAATTCGCGAAAGTTCTGCAGCAGGCAGATGAGACCGTCAAAACAGCCGCCGCAGCCGCCGACAACGCCATCCGCGATGCGGTGCAGACCGCGGAAGACTCCGTCAAGGAAGAGCTGCTGAACCTGCGGACAAAGGCACAGCAGGATGAGGAAGCGAGGGAGACGGCAGAGTCTGCTTTAAAGTCTCTGCAGGAAGAATACAGCAAGTTCGAGGAAATCTCCAAAAAGAATGAGACGCAGTACCAGCAGCGGATTTTAAAGCTGCAAAGAGAGGCAGACGAAATCCGCTCGAAGCTGACCGCGGATTTTGAAGACAGGAAGAAGGAACTGGAAGAGAAGGCCGGGGAAGAGCGTGTCAAGCTCGAAGAAGAAACGCAGCGGAAACGCAAGGAAACCGCAGAGGCTGCCGCGAAGGAGCGCCAGGGATTCCTTGGAAGAATTGCCGCGCTTGAAGAGGAGAACGAGCGGCTGCAGGCAGAACTGCGTGACCGGGATCTCGGCATCGAAAAAACAAGCCGTGACCGCATTCTTCTCACGAAAGAAAAAGATAAATCGCTGGAACGGCTGGGACGGCTTGCCGTCGGGCAGATGAACTCGATCCGCAGCATTGCGCGGAGTCTCGAAAAGGAAACCAGCCCCGTGAAACGCAGAAGAAATCTGGAACAGATCATACAGATCGCGGAAAACATGCCTTCCATGGCCGACGACCTTACGGCTGTTTCGAATATGAATCTGAGCGGACGGCTCGGGGACGAGGAAGCGTTTTCGGTCGCGGCGTGTGTGGATACGGTTCGCAAAGTCATGTGGCCGATGTGCCGTCGCAGGGGAATCATTTTTTCGTGCGAAGTACAAGGAGGAATCCATGATCAGGTCCGCGCGGACAAGGCGGGACTGCTGCTTGCCTGCCTGACGATTCTGGAAAACGCAGCTGCAAATACAGCAAGCGGTGGAAGCGTAAAAATGATTTGCACTGCTGATCAGCCGATCAGAGAGAAGGCGTATTATTATTTTGTAATTGAAGATACCGGAAGCGGAATACCGGATGATACACTGCCGATTCTGTTCGACGATCCGACCGGCGAGCTGTCTATCGCACGGCGTATTGTCAGCCTGATGGGCGGCAGCATCCAGGTCCGCAGCCATTATGGAACCGGATCGAGATTTGAGATAAAGGTCAATATGACGCTGGCGTGAGCGCATGCCGGGCGCACAGCATGGTAAACCGGAAAGGAGAGCTGTTATGTCCAAAAAGAAAACTGCGGGAATCATCGCAATTGCTGCTTTATGCGCGGCAGCCGGCGGACTTGCCGGCGCGGCGGGATATTACTACAATCAGTCGATGGTTCCGAAAAAACACGATCCGCATAACGACAACGACCCGCTGGAACAGCCTTATACATCCGGCCGGCACTGGATGAATGAACATGTGCGCAGGCAGGATGTTTTCACGATCTCGGAGGACGGCCTGCAGCTGCACGGGAATTTCATTCTCGCGAGTGATCCGGACTGCCACCGCTACGCGGTCTGCGTGCATGACATCAATGATTCCGCGGAAATCATGGGCGTTTTCGCGCGGCATTACTATGAAGAGTGTGGCATGAGTGTGCTGCTGCCGGATCTGCGTGGTTTTGGCGCGAGTGAAGGCAGTGCTGCGGGACTTGGTTACAAGGACGCGGACGATCTGATCCGCTGGATTTACTTCATTCTGGAGAGGGATCCGGACGCGGTAATCATTCTGCATGGGATTTCGATGGGGGCGGCTGCTGTTTTGACGGCTACAGGCAGAGCTCTGCCTGATCAGGTCCTCGCCGCCATCGCCGATTCTTCGTATACGACAGGGAAGGAGATATTCCGCGCGGAATACCAAAGGAAAAGTCACAGACTGATTCCGTTCGGGATGATGTTTGCGCTTGTGCGGGGGACAGCACTTGTCCGCGCGCACTATGATATCGCGAAGGTTTCGCCGCTTGATGCGGTCCGGCATTCGGCAACGCCGACGCTTTTCATTCAGTCGGAAGATGATGATACGGTGCCTGCGGGGATGATGCCGAGGCTCTATGAGGCGGCGACGTGCCGCAAGGATTTCCTGTGGATTCCGGATGCGGGGCACGTAATGGGCGTGAGCGCCGCGCCGAAGAAGTACTGGGCAAAGGTGGAGTCGTTCCTGGACGGGATTACACCGTTTATACTGCATGACAATATCAAAGATACGGACCCGTACAGGGAGGAGATCTGAGAAAAACAGAGGCGGCACCCATCCGGGTGCCGCCTCTGCAGCAATTACTTCAGCGTCACATGCCGTCCGTTCACCTCAACAGAATGAATGTTTCGGTTGAGATAAACGGAAAACCTTGTCACACCGCTCTTCCGGATGCTTGCGTCCAGATTCGGATTCAAATCGGAAAGCTCACTCTTGAGCGCGCTGATATTCATATCATTTGTTTTATGCCGGGCAAAAATCTGATGAATCTGCTTCTCGATTTCACTGTCCGGCGTACTCTTTAAGGAAACCCAGACCGCGTTGTCTTTGTTGATGACAGAAAGGGACGGGAAGTCGCTTAAAAACTCGGAAAGCTTGCTGTAATTATAATTGCGGATATCGAAATCCGGATAGATCTTTACAAGCCGGGAGCCGATTTCGCCGAGGCCGGTCTCTTTTCCGTCGGTGTTGTTGTCGGTAATCATCTTGACGATCGCGCTTTCAATATCCGCCTTGGCGGTGAAGTGCGGCTCGGTATCCTGCCAGGAAGAATCGGAGGAGGGGGCTCCCTCACGTAAAGAGGTTTCTTCCATACGCTGCTCGGCGTCTTCCCTGCGCTGCGAAGAAGGAACGGCGGCCGACTCTGTTACATAGGAAGGCTGCGCTGCGGCGGAAGAAGATTTTGCAGAAGCCCGGGATTTGCCTTTTCTGCCGGAAGGAGCAGGAGAAGCAGGAGAAGCAGCAAGTGTTCCCTCATCATCACTGTCATTGCCTGCGATAATATCCAGAAAGATAAAACGCTCGCATGAAACACGAAACGACTCGGGGGTTTTCTTCTCGCCCATGCCGATGACGACTTTTCCCGCCTCGCGAAGTCTTGTTGCGAGTTTGTTAAAATCGCCATCGCTGGAAACAATGCAGAATCCCTGCACATCGCCGCCGTAAAGAATATCCATCGCATCGATGATCAGACCGATATCTGACGCATTCTTGCCGGGAGTATTGTTCGGCTGCATGACCGGTGTCAGAGAATAGGGCGCCGAGCATTTCATCCAAGAGTGAAGGCGGTCCTGCGTCCAGTCGCCGTACATGCGGCGGATTGTGATTTTGCCGTATTTGGACAGCTCGCTGAGGATGAGCGGAACGTATTTGGAGCTGATGTTATCTGCGTCGATCAGCAGTGCGATATTAATATCTTCCATTGAATGACCTTTCAATATGGTGGTTAACCTTGTATAATCAATATGTTTGAATGCGCCGGGAAGGTGCGGCGCGGGCTCCGCTGATGCGGCCGCGCTCCGGCGGAATCTGCACTGTGGAAAGCGCAGTTCTTTTATCATTATAAGGGATTTGAAATCACAATGCACGAACTTCCCATGGTGGAGGGCCTGATCGCTCTTCTTGAGCGGACAGCCGGACAAAACAAACTGCAGCGGATCACGCTGGTCGAGCTTCGGATCGGAGAGCTTTCGGATCTGGTTGATGAGTGTATTCAGGTCTATTTTGACATGGCCGGGGAGGGCACCGTCTGCGAAGGCGCGAAGCTGGTCTTTACACATGAGCGGGCGATGCTGCACTGCCCAGTATGCGGCAAAACATTCCGCCACGAAAAATCCTTTCAGTGTCCGTCCTGCGGCGCAGACGCCGTACTCGTCCGCGGAACGGGCAGCGGGTTTTATGTGGAGAGAATAGAGGGGGAAGACGCGGCTCCGCGGGTGCCGCAGGATCATGGAGGAACCAAAATGAGCAAAGATCTCAAAGATTATGTACGTACTATTCCGGATTTTCCGGAGCCGGGAATTATGTTCCGCGATATTACAACGGTCGCCAACGACGCCGACGGACTACGGCTCGCAATCGATTCCATGCAGGATCTGGTCAGGGATCTTGATTTTGACGTGGTTGTCGGAGCGGAGTCGAGAGGCTTTATCTTCGGCACGCCGATTGCGTATAACCTTCACAAGCCGTTTGCTTTGATCCGGAAGAAAGGCAAGCTGCCGTGGGAAACGGTCTCGGTCGATTATACGCTTGAATACGGTACGTCGACGCTGGAGATGCATAAAGATGCGGTTAAGCCCGGTCAGAAAGTCCTGATTGTGGACGATCTGATGGCGACCGGAGGAACCGCGAAGGCAATGATTCAGCTTGTCGAGAAACTCGGCGGCAAGGTTGCGGGCGTTCTGGTCCTGATGGAGCTGCAGGGACTGCATGGAGCCGAGGCGATTGCACCCTGCCCGGTATTTTCCGCGATCAAGTACGAGGGCAAGTAAGCGCGCTTCGCGATCAAGTACAAGCGCAGGTAATCGTGTTTTGCGCCTGCAAGATGAGGAAGAGGAATGGAGAAACTGGTATCCTGGAACGTGAACGGCCTGCGCGCCTGCGTCAGCAAGGGAAACTTTTACGATTTTGTCCGGCGGGAGAATCCGGACGTTCTGTGCCTGCAGGAGACCAAGCTGCAGGCGGGACAGATCGAGCTGGATCTGCCGGAATATCACAGCTACTGGAATTATGCGGAGAAGAAAGGGTATTCGGGGACGGCTGTTTTGACGAAAAAGGAGCCGCTCCGGGTCATGTACGGCCTCGGCATTCCCGAACATGACCACGAGGGCCGTGTGATTACACTGGAGTATCCGGACTATTATCTGATTACGGTTTATGTGCCGAACGCGAAGGAACATCTGGAGCGGCTTTCATACCGGATGACCTGGGAGGACGCATTCCTTGCTTACGTAAAGTCGCTCGAGCGCGTAAAACCGGTCATTTACTGCGGCGATCTGAACGTCGCGCACGAGGAAATCGACCTGAAGAATCCGAAGTCCAACCGCGGCCATGCAGGCTTTACAGACGAGGAGCGCGGGAAGATGGACGCGGTGCTCTCGAACGGGCTGATTGATACCTGGCGCTATTTCTATCCGGACCGGGAGGGCGTCTATTCGTGGTGGTCTTACCGCTTCCATGCGCGGGAAAACAACGCCGGATGGAGAATCGACTACTTCATCGCATCGAAGGCGCTTGCGCCGCGGCTGCAGGACGCGGTGATCTATACGGATGTTTTCGGGTCGGATCATTGTCCGGTCGGTCTGATTTTGAAGTGAGAAGAGGACAGCCCGACAGCACCGTAAAGAAAGGATGAATACAATGAGTGAAGAACAAAAAGAGGGCAAAATCCCGATGCCCAAGGCCAACTTTCAGGTTCCGGCCAATAAAGGAAGCCATGTCAGGAAGATGATCGGCGTCGTCAGCGGCAAGGGCGGCGTGGGAAAGTCATCGGTTACCGGCCTCTGCGCTTTGTGGAGTCAGCGTCATGGATATCAGACGGCCATTATGGACTGTGATATCACAGGGCCCAGCATCCCGAAGATGTTCGGCGTGACGCCGGATCAGGTCGGTGTTATTCAGGAAGAGGGAAAAGAAGAGGGGACTCTGGTTCCCGCCGTAACCGCGACCGGGATGAAGATTATGTCCATGAACCTTCTGATGCAGGATGAGACACAGCCGGTCATCTGGCGCGGCTCGATCATTTCCGGCGTAGTCAAGCAGTTCTGGACGGATGTCAACTGGGGCGATGTGGATTACATGTTTGTCGATATGCCTCCGGGAACCGGTGACGTGCCGCTGACAGTCTATCAGTCGCTGCCTCTCGACGGCATCATTATCGTCACGACGCCGCAGGATCTGGTTTCGATGATCGTCGAAAAGGCTGTGAACATGGCCAAGATGATGAATGTTCCGGTCCTTGGCCTCGTGGAAAATATGGCCTACACCGTCTGCCCGCACTGCGGCGAGAAGATTCAGATCTTCGGTGTAAGTCACGCGGCGGAGGTTGCCGCGAAGGAAGGCACTACGCTGATCGATACTCTCCCGATCAACGGGAATCTGACTTCCGCGATGGATGGCGGAAAGATGGAATACTTTGACGAAGTGGAAATCAAGGGGCTTGAGAAAGTTCTGCCGCCGCTGCAGTAATGCACTGCCGGGAAGGCTTTCGATACGTTAAAACATAAAAACAGCAGAAAGGCTGCCGGGACTGGCGGTTCTTCCTGCTGTTTTTTAATGGTGTGCGCGGCTCCGGGCCGGACAGCCAATCTTTGCCGCGGGGGCTCAAAGACCTGCGCCGCAGTCAGCCTTTCGCGCGAGGGCCCGCCTGGTCTGCGGACAGTCAGCCTTTTGCGCGGGCCTTACGGGGCCTGCCGGGTCTGGCAGCTCTTGCAGAGCCTGCCGCCTGCGCCTCTTTGTTCTTCCTGTAGATGTGTCCCAGCCCTTTCAGAAGAAGCCGGTTGTCGATAATGATTTCATGCCTGCAGAACGGCGCGATGATCCTGCCGAGCCCGCCGGTCGCGACAATGGTTTTGATCTCGCCGAGCTGTTCCGTATATCTGTCAATCACCCCGTCCAGAGCGCCCGCCGAGCCATAGACAATGCCGCCTTTCATGCAGTCGATCGTGTTGGTGCCGATAACCTTTTTCGGCGCGGTGAATTCGATGCTTGGCAGCAGGGAAGTTTCCCGTGTCAGAGCTTCCAGTGAAATGCCGGTGCCGGGCATGATACAGCCGCCCAGATAGCTCCCGGCCGCGTCGACGACGGTGATTGTTGTAGCGGTTCCCATATCAATAATGATTGCGGGGAGAGGGTATTCTTCTTTCGCTGCAACTGCTGTCGCAACAAGATCGCCGGCAATGGTGCCCGGGTCGTCGAGACGGATGTCGAGGCCTGTTTTGACGCCGGCGCCGAGGACAACCGAATCAAGTCCGGTAATGAGCCTGACAGCCTTGACAAGTACCGGTGTCACGAGCGGCACAACCGATGATATGATGCAGCCTTCAAAGCCCGTGGGATCAATACCCGCGAGTTCGAGTATCGAGCGGATCTTAACGGCATATTCGTAAGCGGTGCCGCCGATCTCGGTACTGATCTGGACAGTCTGGACAACTTCGTTGCGTTCGTCGACACAGCCGAGTACTGTGTGGGTGTTGCCTGTATCAATTGCAAGAAGCATAGTCAATCCTCCTCGTTTTGCGAAAGTACACATGCGCACAGATGCTCTTCCTGCCTGTCAGAAGAAATGTCAATGAGCGGCGG
>OCVV011340701.1_pt1 | contig 24345 bp, 22 predicted proteins | sample 1539721 | NCBI WGS metagenome assembly OCVV01 (sample SAMN02144230, study PRJEB22623) | gut metagenome | biome: sheep rumen | host: Ovis aries | place: New Zealand
CGCTGTGGATTCCTCTATACAAATCCCCCATTTCACACGGTCGATTTCGACCATATTGAGCAATTCTACGCAAATCTTGAAGCCGTCAAGGATCTTGTGGAACTGAACCGCGTCTATCCGCTCCTCGACAAGAAGTTGCTAGAAGCGATGAATCGTTCCTAATCTTTTTTCCTTTTCCAGATTTTTCTAAATTGGGGGCATCCATTTTTACCAAAGGAATATTATGAAATACTCCGCTCTCCTCGCTCTCGTTTTTGCTGCATCCGCATTTGCCCAGGAAGCTCAGGCTGAACAGCAACAGGGATCCATGTTCATGGGTCTTCTCCCGTTCATCCTCATGTTCGTCGTGATGTACTTGTTCTTCATCATGCCGAAGCAGAAGGAAATGAAAAAGCTTGACGCCATGCGCAAGGCTTTGAAGAAGGGCGACAAGGTTCTTACCGCAGCCGGCATCATCGGTACGGTAGCCAATATCGAAGGCACGGTCGTGTCTGTCAAGACCGGTAACGGCACTATCCTCGACTTTGAACAGGCTGCTATCGCACGCGTGTTGAACGCAGAAGAAAAGCCAGCAGACAAGAAGTAATCCAATGGCCGTTTTAGATATCACGATTTACGGAAATCCTGTTCTCCGCAACAAATGCAAAAAAGTGGAACAGGTGACGCCTGAACTTGTGGCTCTCGCCCACGACATGCTCGACACGATGTACGACGCCGGTGGCGTTGGACTGGCAGCCCCGCAGGTCAGCAAGGACATTCGTTTGGTCGTCATCGACCCAGCTCGCCCGGACGAAAATGAAGAACCCGCTCCGCGTATCATTTTCAACCCGGAATGGGGTCCGGAACCGGATTCGGAAGATGTGCCTTATGACGAAGGATGTCTTTCGGTTCCTGACGTTTTCTGCAATGTCTACCGTCCAGGAAAAATCTGGATCAAATACATGAACGAAAACGGTGAAATGGTCGAAGAGCATAACGTAGAAGGTCTTCTTTGCCGTTGCTTCCAGCACGAAACGGACCATCTGGACGGAAAGCTTTTCGTAGACGTGATTTCAACTGCGGATCGTGAGCTGAACCGTTCCAAGCTCCGCGACATGGTCAAAAAAGAAAAGAAAAAGTCTGGAGCGAAAAAAAGATGAAACGTTTTCCGCTGTTGTTCCTCGCAGCCGGTCTCGTCAGCTGTGCTCCCCTGCCTCCTCTCGTGACCGATCCGCCTGAAGAAGTTCAGACAGCGGAAACTTCATCTAGTTCCTCGGTGGAAAGTTCTTCGTCTATTCCGTTTGTGGCTATCGCACCGGAAAGCGCCCAGGACTCTCTTCCTGATTCTACGGCAACAAGTGACTTTACACCGATTGCACCTGTTGCCGATTCTTCCACAGCCCAAGCGAAGTCTTCGGCAAGCATTTTAAGCCAGTTGCCGGTGATGCAGCTTCCCGAAAATCTTTCCCGCGATTTCCGCGTAGGCATTTTGGTAAATGTCTCCAAAGCAGAAGTTTCCGGAAAGGATTTTATCATTTCGAAGCATGAAGACGCATCTTTCAGCGTCCCTAAGTCCGGAGCGTTGCCGATTGCTGTAAGCGGGCCTCAGGTGCTTGCGAATTCCGAAAGATCCGATTCGCTGTGGATATTCCCGAAAGAAGGGGAACGCCTTTCGGTAGACGGCAAGGAATACCGTGGAAAAATTCTCGCCGTGAGCAATGGAAAAAGGCTGACCGTCATCAACGTTCTCCCTGTCGAAGATTATTTGAAAGGCGTTGTTCCGCATGAAATCGGGAAGCTCGACGAAACGATGTTCGAAGCGCTCAAGGTTCAAGCGGTTGCCGCACGTACTTACGCCTATCACCATTACAATTCCCGCGCATCTTTAGGCTTTGACGTTTACGCTACCGTACAAGACCAAGTTTACAACGGAAGTTCCGGAGAGGCAGCTCTCCCCAGTGCAGCGATCGATTCTACCGCGGGCGTCGTTTTAACGGACAACAACAATTTCATTGAAGCGTATTATCACTCCACCTGCGGCGGCTATACGGAAGGCGTTGAAGTGTGGGGACTTGCACCGGTATCCTATTTGCGAAGCCAGAGCGATATGAGATCTCCGGATTCCGCCTGGTGCAACATGAGTTCTTACAGCTCCTGGAAAAAGGTTTACAGCGAAAAAGAACTCGTTACCATGTTCCAAAAGAATTTCAAGGAAGCCCGAGCCGAAGGCAAGTCGAACTTCAGCGGCATCCAACAATTTGAAATCAAATCCAAGTTCCCCAGCGGTCGCATCCATGAACTGGAAGTTTTGACGAACAAGGGAATCTTTACCGTCAAAGGCGATAAAATCCGTTGGCTCTTCAAAGAAGGTTCCAAAATTCTTCCTTCTGCAAAGTTCACAATCGAAAAGAACGGCAAAGTCTGGGTGATTGACGGTTCCGGATTCGGACACGGCATCGGCATGTGCCAGATGGGCGCTCGTGCCCGAGCCAAAGCGGGCCAGAACTTTAAGGAAATCCTCGAAGCCTATTACCCCGGTGCAAAACTCCAATGCGTTTCGAGCGGAAAGTAGCCGTTTTAAGTGAAGGCTGCGCCGCAAACTTTGGAGACGGCGAAGAAATCGGAGAGCGTTTTGCACGCGAAGGTTTTTCTGTCCAATTTGAAATGCCTTCCGAAACACCGGACGCGATCGTGTTAAACGCCTGCACCGTCAAAGGCATTACGAGCGCGACAAAGCTAGCCAAAAAGATCCGTTCCCAATTTAAAGATGTTCCCGTCTGGGTCACCGGCTGTGCAACCGAAGATTTAAAACGCTCGCTGTCAAAGCTTTTTCCGGATTTTTGTTTTGGTCCCAAAGACGCCCACAAAAACGAAAGCGCCTTTCAAGAATTTGCAAACAAATTAAGCTTACAACAATCAAGCGGTTTTGAAATCCCCGACCTTCAAAGCCATGCAGGGATCGGCATCGTAAACATTGAAGAAGGCTGTCTGGACGCCTGTTCTTACTGTTCCACACGGCTTGTGAAAGGCGTGCTGAAAAGCGCGATTCCCGAAACGATTGTACGCCGAGTCCAGCGCAAAGTGGATGCCGGAGCAAAGGAAATCTTTTTGACCGGGCAAGATACCAGCTGTTACGGTTTTGATCTCAAGACAAACCTGGCCGAACTTTTACAGCGAATCATTGTCCATGTTCCGGGAGATTATAAAATCCGTTTGGGCATGGGGAACCCGCGTCACGTATTGCATTATATAGACGCGCTCCTTGAAACCTTTGAAGACGAGCATCTGTACAAGTTTGTCCACATTCCTGTACAAAGCGGCAGCGACAAAATTTTAAAAGCGATGAACCGTCGCCACACGCACAAGGAATATTTGCAAATCGCCGAAGCCTTTAAGACTCGCTTCCCCGACATGACGCTCGGCACAGACATCATCGTCGCATTCCCGGGCGAAACGCGTGAAGACTTTGAAGAAAGCGTTCGACTGGTGAAGGAAACGCGACCGTCCATCTGTAACATCACGCGGTTCGTTCCGCGCGAAGGCACCCCTGCCTTCGCCTTGAAGAACGGAGTTCTGAAAGAGGAGCGCTATGCGCGCTCCGCGGAACTCTCCCAAGTTTTTCAGCAGATCGCGCTCGAAAACAACAGTTCGTTTATCGGCAAAGAAGAACGCGTGACAGTCGAAAAGATCGGGCTGCGGGCAGGGACGACCATCGCCCGAGATTCCGGCTACAGGCCCGTGGCGTTACAAGGGAACTTCCCCATCGGGCAAACCTTGGACGTGAAAATTCGCGATGCCGAAACGTTCGCGCTGATCGCGGAACCTCTCGCATAAAGCATTTTCCAAAACTCAAAAGCATTTAAACGAAAAATCGCCGACGAAACGCCGGCGATTTTTTTTTGAACGTTCTACAAGATCAGGTCGTGTATTCCGCGTTGATCTTCACATATTCATAGCTCAGGTCGCACGTATAGGCAGAAGCGCTGGCATCGCCAATATTCAGTACAACCGTCACCGTATATTCTTTCTGCTTCACGACTTCTTCGAGCTTTTTCTGATCGCAGTTGATAGGACGTCCCGCTTCCAAGACCTTCACGTCACCAAAGTAAAGATCGGTCTGTTCCGCAACCATATTGACGCCGCTCGAACCTGCGCTCGAAAGAATACGTCCCCAGTTCGGGTCTTCACCGAACATGGCGCACTTCGCCAAATTGCTCGTTCCGATAAAGCGGGCCATTTTCAAAGCTTCCGCATGGCTTTCCGCCTTTTCGATACGGATTTCGATGAACTTCGTCGCCCCTTCACCATCGCGGGCAATGTCCTTTGCAAGTTCTTTCATTACCGTCATCAAGGCAGCGCGGAATTCGCTCTTTTCGCTAATCGAAAGATCTTCATACTTAATGCCCGAAACTCCATTGGCAAGGAGAATGCAGGTATCGTTTGTACTGGTGTCACCATCCACGGTAATCGCGTTGAAAGAATCGGAAATGTCTGCGCGGAATTCTGCAAAGAAGTCGAGCGGAAGACCGAGGTCCGTGGTAATGAAGGCAAGCATCGTCGCCATATTCGGATGGATCATGCCACTGCCCTTGCAGCAACCGCCAACCGTGACCTTGCCCTTAGCCGTTTCGATTTCAACGGCAAGCGACTTCTTGACGCGGTCCGTCGTGAGAATCGCCGTTCCAAATTCATCGGAAGCGCCTTCGTGCAAACCCTGAACGAGATGCGGGATTGCCGCTTCCACCTTATCCATCGGCATCAAGTGACCGATCACGCCAGTGCTGCAAACAAGCACGCTACGCGGAGCGAGACCGAGCTGTTCTTCGACGAGAGTCGCGGTACGTTCGCTGTCGGCAAGACCTTGCGGGCCAGTGCAAGCATTCGCATTACCACTATTGACGATAACAGCCGACGCAAAATGCGCATGTTCGAGGACGGACTTGTCATAAAGGACCGGGGCGGCCTTGACCTTATTCGTTGTAAAAACAGCAAAGCAACGCGCAGCCTTTTCGCTCTTGAGAAGAGCCATGTCCGGTTTACCGCTCGCTTTGATACCAGCCGTGTAAGCAGAAGCGGTGAATCCTTTCGGAGAGCATACGCCGCCATCTTTCAGCATCGTCAACATATATCTTACTTCCTTTGCCCGTTTGTCGCAGGCACTGAAAATTTATAACTTTCCGAGCATGGATAATATACCCGTTACTCAAGAAACTTACGACCAACTCAAACAAGAATTGGAAAATCTAAAAAAAGTAGAACGTCCTAAGATCATCGACGAGATCGCAGAGGCACGTGCACAGGGCGATTTGAGCGAAAATTTCGCATACCATGCGGCCAAAGACCGTCAGGGTGAAATCGAATCCCGCATCAACTACTTGGAAGACCGCGTCGCGCGCGCCGTCATCATCAAGTATGACGCAAGCCAGGGCGGCGAAATCAAATTCGGTGCAACGGTCAAGCTTCACAACAAGAAGAACAACCGCGACATCACTTACACGATCGTCTCCCCGGAAGGCGTAGACGCCATCAACGGCAAGATCAGCTTCACAAGCCCGATCGGTAAAGCTCTCCTTGGGAAAAAGAAGGGCGACGTTGTTGAAGTTGCCACTCCGAAGGGCAAGAACGTCTTCGAAGTCCTGGACGTTCAGTAATCATGATTCTCGTCCTGATCGGTGACAGTGATTTTGAAAAGGAACGCCTCATTGGGCAGTTCCTCGAAAAGACATTGGGCGACCGCAAGGACGACCCCCTTGCCCGCAAGATTCTTTTTGCCAACGACACAAACCTGCCATCCGTGGCAGACGCAGTGATTGAAGCCTGCGATTCCTGTTCCCTTTTTGCAAGTGAACAAACCGTTGTCGTTCGCAAAGCAGAATCCTTAAAGGCAGACGATTCCGCAGCCCTCGAGTCCTGGTTCAAAACGAAACCGGATGCAAATCTGCTGCTTGAATTTGAAAAGCTTCTTAAAACGAGTAAGCTTTACAAATCCCTCCAAGACATTGCAAGCTTCAAGGAATGCAAATCTCCTCGCGACTACGAAATGACGCAGTGGATTACAACGCACTGCGAAATTGACCTAGGCCGCCGCATCGAGCCGCTTGCCGCAGAATACGTTTCGAACGCCCTGGGAACAGACCAGGCCTTGATCGATGCGGAACTGCGGAAAATTTTACTGCTCGATCCCGAAGGCAAAGTCATTTCGTTAGATCAGGCGAAGTTGATGATCGCTCCACAGCGTGAAATCGCCGCGTTTGAAATCCGCGAATCCTTTGGAGACCGCGACCCCGTCGCTTACACCAAAAAACTTCGAGAGCTTTTAGACTCTGGCGTGGAAGGCGTCCAGATCGTTTCCGCGCTAGAAGCCTATGCGGTCCGCTTGCTGCATATTCGCACCATGCTCGGTCGGAAAATGCCGGCCAAAGATATCGCAGCGGCTCTCGGAGCCAACCCTTGGCTCTTTGAAAAAAAGCTGAACGAACCGCGCAAAGCCTTGAACTGGCCACCGCAACTTTTATGCCGCGTCATTAAACGATTAGGCGAACTCGACAGCGATATCAAAAACGGCATCTGCGACAGCCGTATGGGACTAGAACTTTCCCTCGCCGCGCTCGTCGTTCGCTAAAACGAAAAATCCCGCACGAAGGTGCGGGAATTGCTCCCATCTGGTAGTAACTCTAACAACTCTGTAATTTTAATATACTCTTTTTTACAGAATTGGTCAAAAAAAGTACCGTAGAATTTTGCGCGAATTTCGCAACTCTCCAATTTTAGCCGAAATTTTCTCAAAAATCAAATTCTTATTTAGCAACTTATCATTCAAGAGCCCTTAAAAATTCCCCGCTTTTTCCTATATTAATATGCATATGAGCGAATGTTTGCATAAAGATAGTATTGGACCGGTTTCTTTCTTCGATAAAAAACTCACTCTCGGAAGAGATGGTTTTGTTTTGGAGAGTGGAGAAAGCCTCCCCGAAGTTTCGGTCCGCTATGAAACTTACGGTACGTTGAATGCGGAAAAATCCAACGTCATTTGGATTTGTTCTCCATTGACGGCCGATGCGCATGTCGCAGGCTGGTACAAGCCCGATGACAAACACGTCGGTTGGTGGGATTCCCTGATCGGCAGCGGTAAAGCGGTGGACACGAACAAATATTTTGTCGTCTGTTCCAACGTTCTCGGCGGTTGCAAAGGCACGACCGGGCCGGCAAGCATCGACCCGCGCACAGGCAAACCTTACGGTTCCAAATTTCCGACCATTACGATCGGAGATATGGTGCACGCTCAAAAGCTTCTTGCCGACGAACTCGGCATCCGTCACTTCTACTGCGTGATCGGCGGTTCCATGGGCGGATTTCAGGCCATGAAGTGGTCCATCTTTTATCCGGACCTCATTGACCGCGTCATTTTAATCGCAACGTCTCCAGGATTTTCGGCACAGGCTCTCGGTTTCGAAATCGTCGGTCGCGACGCCATTACGCAAGATCCGAACTTCAACAACGGCGATTATTACGACAAGCAGATTCCTGCGGCAGGACTTGCCAACGCCCGTAAACTCGCCCACATTACATACCTTTCCGCCAAAGGCATGGAAGCGCGTTTTACCCGTAACGACATTCGCATTGAAAAACCAGAAAAATTCTATTCGGGATCCTCGCTCGAAACCTACCTGGACCATCAAGGCACCAAATTCGTAGAACGTTTCGATGCAAACAGCTATTTGCACATTGCGCATGCGACGGATACTTTCGACCTCGCTACGGAATACGGTTCTCTCGAAAACGCCTTCAAGAACGTAAAGTCCACGTTCTTGAACGTCAACCTGTCTACCGACTGGCTGTTCCCTCCCGATCAGTCCCGCCAAATTACCGAAGCTCTTTTGAATGACGGCAAAGTCGTGACAAGCCTTGAACTCGACACCAAGTTCGGCCACGACGGATTCCTGATTGAATGCGGGGCTCTTGGCATGGCGGTTTCCCGATTCCTCGGAGGCCATCTGGGCGAAATCCAGACGACCGGAACCCCGGCATTCCACAGCCACAAGGACATTTCGATCATCGATTCGCTGATTCCTGCCGAAGCCCGAATTTTGGATCTCGGAGCAGGCGACGGTCTTTTAATCGATTCCCTTTGGAACAAGAAGAAGGTTACCGGCATCGGCGTCGAAAAGAACTTCACGAACATTCTCGGTTGCATTGAACGCGATGTGCCGGTGATCGAAAAGAAGCTGAACCTGAAAACCCTGACCTCGTTCGCGGACAACAGCTTTGACTACGCGGTATTCAACCGGACTCTTCCGGAAGTGCGAAACCAGAGATTGATGCTCCGGGAAATCATGAGAATCGCAAAGCATGCGATTATCACATTCCCGAACTTCGGATCCTGGGAAATGCGCTGGGCCCTCTGCTACCACGGTCGAATGCCCAAATCGCCGGAATTCCCTTACGAATGGTACGAAACCCCAAACATTCACTGCTTTACCTATCGGGATTTTGTACGGCTCGTCGAAGCGGAACATTTGAAGATCGAAAAGATCATTTCGCTGAACGAACACGGTCTGAGCAAGCTGCTTACCAAGCTCGGATTTGTCAACTTGGGCACAGAACGCGTCGTGGCAATGGTCAAAAAGGCTTGATTAAGATATATTTGCCGTATGGCAATTATATCGATGACCGGATACGGCAAGGACGAATTCAAACTGCATGGAACACAGTGCACTGTCGAAGTGCGTTCCGTAAACAACCGCTTTCTTGAAATCTCCTGCCATCTCCCCAAAACATTCTCTTACTTGGAATTCGCCCTGAAGGAAGAAGTCAAAAAATTCCTTGCTCGCGGTTCCGTCAATTTGACAGTCACGTTCGGCGATAGTGAAGAAGGCTCCGTGCCGACAGGTTATTCGACAGAAGCCGTGGAAGCTTACCTGAAGATCGCGAACGACATCAAGACAAAGTACCATCTGACCGGCGAACCGACTCTCGAACAGGTTCTTTCCCTTCCGAACGTTCTCGTTTACGAAAGTGAAGAAGATCAAAAAGAAACCGAGGAACTGATCAAGGCCTCTCTCGACCGCGCCTTGCAATCGCTTGTCCAAATGCGTGAAAAGGAAGGCTTGAATCTGAAAAAGGATCTCGAAGCCCGCGTTCACGAAATGGATACGATTCTCGACGAAGTCAAGGTTCTCGATCCGGAACGGATTGTGGAATGGAAGCAGAAATTCGAAGAACGTTTGCAAAAGCTTGTCGGTGAAGCTGGCCTTGACCCGGTCCGCGTGACCCAAGAAGCAAGCATCATCGCTGACCGTTTGGACATCAACGAAGAAATCACCCGTTTCAAGAGCCACAACAAGCTTTTCCTTGCCACCCTTGAACAAGGCGCAAACCAAGGTAAAAAGCTCACGTTCATCCTGCAAGAAATGGGACGTGAAGCGAATACGCTCGCAACCAAATGCCAAAGCGCAAAGATTGCGGCTCTCGCTATCCGCTTAAAGGACAGCGTAGAAACCATTCGCGAACAGACGATGAATATCGAATAAAATTTTTCGTTAAACAAAAAATCCCGTTCTTTGGAGCGGGATTTTTTTGCATAAAAAAAGACTGACGCAGCAGGGATACCACGTCAGCCTTTGTTGTTGTGGAGTCTTTTGGGACGAATTAGAATTCGTCTTCCGAAATACGGTTATTGCCGAGGAAAGCCGGAACACCATAGAGGCTTTCTTCTGCAGAAACCGATTCTTCAGCAGCCTTCGGAGTTGCCATCGTCGGAGTCGGACGAGCATTCATCTTTGGCATCACGAGCGTCTGAGCGTTTGCCGCCGAGAAGTCTTCTTCGACAGCTGCCTGACGTGCGTCAAACGCAGAGCTGTGGAAAGAGCTCGAGAACTGCGGAGCGCTCATTCGAGCCGTTTCCTGCACCGGGGCATCTTCAATCGCCTGAATCACATGAGTACGCTGGGTCTGAGAAGTCGGGAAAACGATCGTCTGCTGCTGGGCACTCGGCTGAGCCATCACCGGTTCTGCAACCGGCTGAACCTTTTCCATCGGCTGCACAGGGGCCGCAGCCTGAACCGGAGCAGCCGGAGCTTCTTCGCGAGCGAGGGACACAAAGTCCACCGTCGGACGGGCCGTCGCCTGTTCCACGTGCGGAACACTCGGCTGAGGGATTGCAGTCTTTGCAGGAGCCGCTACCGGAGCAATCGTTTCTTCTTCGTTATTCTTGTCAAAACCGGTTGCGATCACGGTAATGCTCACGCGGTCGCCGAGTTCCGGAATCGTCACGTCACCGGCAACAATGTTCGGAACATTTTCTTCACCGATCTGTTCATAAAGATAAGACAGAGCTTCATCATATTCGAACATGGAGAAATCTTCACCGTGAGCGACATTGATGAGAGCGCCCGAAGCTCCGCTGACCTTTACATTGTCCAGAAGCGGGCATGCGATTGCTTCTTGAGCGGCCTTCAAAGTACGGCCTTCACCCGAAGCGGTACCCGTACCCATCAAAGCAGAACCGCCGTTCTGCATAATCGTGCGAGCGTCGTTAAAGTCAACGTTGATCGTTCCATGGATGAACATGATGTCGCAAATGCTGCGGACCGCATTGCCAAGGACTTCGTCCACCTTCAGGAAAGCTTCCTTCATCGGGGTATTCTTTTCGATCACATCCATAATACGCTGGTTGTTGATCACAATAATCGAATCCACCGACTGACGGAGAGCTGCAAGACCCTTTTCCGCATTGCGACGGCGAATCGGGCCTTCCCATCTGAACGGCATCGTCACCACAGCCACCGTCAAGATACCAAGCTTATGAGCGATTTCCGCAACAACCGGAGCCGCACCCGTACCGGTACCGCCGCCCATACCTGCGGAGATGAACACCATGTCGGCACCTTCAAGCTTATGCTCAACCGTATCCTTGTCTTCCATCAAAGCCTGACGGCCGACTTCCGGCTTTGCACCTGCGCCAAGCGTCTTGGTCGTCTTCTGACCAATGGCAATCTTTTCATCGGCAAGGTTATTATCGAGAGCAAGAGCATCCGTGTTGATTGCGATGAATTCAACATCCTTGATGTTCATATTGACCATGCGGTTCACAGCGTTACCGCCGGCTCCACCGACACCCACGATCTTAATCTTCGCCTTATGATCCGCACTGCTGGCGATGATATGTTGTCTAGCTTCGTAATCAGCCATGTTGTTGAGTTGTTCGTTCATAGTGTTCTCCCTGGTTTATTGTTTTAAACTTTTTTCGTCCATCAGATGTAGTTCTTGAGGATGTTCAAAATGCGGCCCAACTTGCTGCCGACGGACCCGACAATTTTTGTCGTACGCGTTTCGCGGCGTTCCTTGGGTTGATCGTTCATCGCCGCGTAATACAAAAGTCCTACGCCTGTGGAATGTGTCGGCATGCAGACGATTTCGCTAAAGCCTTCATCCGGTTTACGCGGAGCGCCTAAACGGACAGGAGTCCTTTCAAAAATCTTTTCGGCAAGTTCCTGCGTTCCTTCCAAAAGCGAAGTTCCTCCCGTAATGACGATTCCAGCGCCAAGACTTCCGTCAAAGCCCTTATTTTTCAAATCGTCATGCACCTTCATCAAAATTTCATTCATGCGGCAATAGATGATATAGGCCAAATGCTTGCGGCTACAATCCTTGCCAGGACGGCCACCGATTCCCGGAACGGTAAACGTGACTTCGTCGAGCAGATTCGAGCGGCGGCATGTGCCGTACATCTTCTTGATTTCTTCCGCACGGTCCATCGGAGTGGTAAGACCGATTGCAATATCGCTGGTGATGGCATTGCCTGCGATATCGAACGAAACGGTATAAACCACCTTGTCTTCCTTGAAGACGGCCACATCGGTAGAGGTCGCTCCGATGTCCACAATCGCCACTCCAAGTTCCTTTTCGTCATTTTCCAAAACACAGCATGCATCGGCGAGCGGTTCAAGGACAAGTCCTTTTACCGTCAGTTCCGCACCTTCGACTGCCTTGCTAATGTTGCGGACAATTCCCTTCTGGGCAAGCACCAGCTGAACTTCCACGCTCAAGCTCGTACCTTCCATGCCCTGAGGATTCTTGATTCCACCGCGTTCATCCAGAACATAGTCGCCCGGTAAAACATGGATAATGTCCATGTCTACAGGACGCTGAACAAGCTGACTTGCCTGTTCTACGACGCGTTTCATCGCTTCCTTCGTTACCACACCGTTGAATTCACGGAGAGGAATCGAAGCCTGGCTTGCAACGGAACGGATGTTGCTTCCAGCAACACCGACATACACTTCCTTCACGTCCACGCCGCTCGAAAGTTCTGCGTCACCCACAGCCTTTTTCAAAGCCTGAATGGTCGCTTCAAGTTCGTTTGCGTCACCTTTCTTCAGCGGAGGATTTCCAAAGCCCAAAACGCGGACCTTGTTATTGTCCTCAATCTGTCCAATAAAGACGCCAATTTTAGAACTACCGATATCGAGCCCAACAATGGTGCGGGCAGGATCGATGCCTTCGATGTTTTCCTCTTCTTTTGCCATCATTTGACCTCTTTTGCAGATGGATATGCGTAAGCGAAACCTTCAAAACGCAAATCCAAAGACTTGACTGAACTCATTTCCTGCGAAAGTCCATCGACCAACAATCGATAATGGTGAAAGGACTTCTCAGTTACATTTTCCAACGGGAACAGAACCTTAAAACGTACGTTGCGGAAGAATACTTCCATCGCATGTTTTTTTTCGTCCACCGCGACTTGCGAAACTTCTTTGTAAAGAGCTTCGTCTGCAGAACGCATTTTTTGAAGGAAGGATGCAATCTGCTTGATTTCACGATTTCGCGAGATCGTCGCCACAGGGAGTTCAAGACCTGCGGACGCAGCGATCGGAAGAACTAATCCACGTCCCGAATACGCCTTCCACTGCCCCTTGTCAAGCGTTTCCATAATCGGAGTGGTTTCTTCCACATCAATCGTTACCTTCCAAAACATTCCCACGTCCACCTTTGCATCTTGCAAAAGCGGAAGCGAAAGCAAACGGTTCCGGACACTGTCGGCATAAATCGCCGACATCGGCATTCCGGTTTCAAGACCGGCAGTCTGCAAAATTTCTTCCCAAGTCAACATCCGGTTCCCGGTAATGTCAATTGTCTTGAGTGTTCGAAGTTCTGCCGGATTGAATTTGCGAATCCAGAACCATCCTTGCCAAATGGCAACGCCGAGTACAGCCACAACCAGAAAGATTTTCCAACCTTTCTTCGAAAGCCAACGACCAACCTTCGCAAGATTCTGCTTACGCTTCTCGCGACGATCATTCATTCGCTTGATTTCGTTGTAACCGATACGCGCCATTTACTTTTTCAAAGCCTCCAAGAACGGACGTTCTGCTTTCCAGACATCCCCTGCACCCATAAAGAGCACGAGATCGCCCGGTTTTGCGTCTTTCTTCAAGATTTCCAAAGCCTCTTCCTTGGTGCCGACGAAGCGTGCGTTCTGATGCCCGCGCGCCACAGCGGTATCGGAAATCAGCTTTCCAGAAATTCCCGGAATCGGCTGTTCACGAGCCTTGTAAATTTCAAGGACCAAGAGTTCATCGCAATTGGCAAAGACTTCGGCAAAGGCTTCGTACTGATCACGGGTACGCGTATAAAGATGCGGTTGGAACACCACAATAACGCGCTTTTCGGGGAACGTATCGCGTGCGCCCTGGAGAGTCGCCGCCGTTTCCGTCGGATGGTGAGCGTAATCGTCATACACCATCACCCCGTTTTCTTCACCAATGAATTCAAAACGGCGCTTCACTCCGGTGAACTGCGCAAGAGCCTTACGAACGACATCGAGCGGAATATGCTCTTCGTTCGAAAGGGCAATCGTCGACGTCGCATTCAAAACGTTATGCTTGCCTGGAATCTTGAGCGTGAATTCACCCAAAGACTCGTTATTCTTGAAGACTTCAAAATGTGAAATTCCATTTTCGGAACGCACATTGTCAGCGCGGTACATCGCCTGACGGCTAAAGCCATAAGTGACAACAGGCTTTGTAAAACGCGTCAATACCGACTGGATGTTCGGATTGTCAATGCAGACAACCACCTGACCGTAGAACGGAACTTTATTGGCAAAGGCTACGAAAGCGTCCTTGATGGCATCGAGCGTTCCATAGGTATCCAAATGTTCGCGATCAATATTTGTAATGATAGCCGAAGACGGCATCATCGAAAGGAAGCTACGGTCGAATTCATCGCTTTCGGCAATCAAGTAACGTCCACGGCCGACTTTGGCACCGCTACCCTTTCCCTTCACCACGCCACCGACAATGACCGTCGGGTCTTCGCCGGCAGCTTCCCAAATGGCACCGAGCATCGAAGTGGTTGTGGTTTTGCCATGGGTTCCGCTAACAGCAAGCGTGTACTTTAACCGCATGAGCTCGCCGAGCATTTCTGCACGACGGATAACCGGAATGCGACGAGCCTTCGCTTCCACAATTTCCGGATTGTCCATTTTGACCGCAGAAGAATAAACGAGAAGGTCTGCATTTTCCACATTCTTCGCTTCATGCGTCGGGAAAATTTCAAGACCAAGATCCTTCAGATACTGAATCGCCGGACCATCACCCGTATCGCTACCTGTCACCACAAAACCATTTTCATGGAGAACTTCGGCAATACCCGACATACCGGCACCGCCGATGCCCACAAAATGCAGTCTTTTAACACGATTGCTCGGAATCAAATTCATCTTAGCACTCCGCATCCAAAATGGTTTTCGCAATCTGGTCCGCCGCATCGGGCATTCCGATCGACTTGGCGGCAAGAGCCATCTTGTTCAATTTTTCTTCGTTCGAAAGCAGATTCTGCACCTTGTTCCAAAGGTCGTTCGGATCGCTGTCCAGTTCAACGAGAGCTGCACCCGCCTTTTCAACCACACGAGCATTGAATTCCTGATGGTTCGCCGTCGCAAACGGGAACGGGAAAAGGATCGACGGTTTTCCAAAGGCGAGGATTTCTGCCAAAGTCGAAGCCCCTGCGCGGCTGACGATCAGATCGGCATGTCCCATATAAGCGTAAATGTTATCGAGGAAAGCCGTCACCGTGACATTTTCCGGAATATGCGAAACACGTTCCTTAATACTATCGACGTTCTTGGCACCAGCCTGCCACACAACAGAGATATCCATTCTGCCGGCAATTGCTGTCAAGGATTCTTCCATTTTTACGTTGATGCCACGGGCTCCCTGAGAACCTCCGACAATCAAAACGGATTTCGTGCCTTCGCGAAATTCCTTTGGCCGCGGAAGATCTTCAATTTTGGGAAGTTCACGGACCGGATTGCCGAACACCTGGGTCTCGGTATGCGGAAAGAACTTCTGAGCGTCGGCCGATGTCACAAAGATCTTCTTTGCATAACGGGAGCCGACCTTATTGGCAACACCAGCAACGGCATTCTGTTCCTGAATGTACACAGGGATTCCTGCACGGCCAGCTGCCATAACGATCGGGAGGGATACATAGCCACCCGTCGCCACGACCACATCCGGCTCTCGTTTTTTCAATACCGCTTTCGCACTCTGCACAGCCTTAAAAAGGTTGTACGGCAAGGAAAGGTTCTGCATAAAAGATCCCCGGTGCAGCGGAACCGCCGTGATTTCATCGAAATCAAAGCGAGGCTTCACCAAGCGGGATTCCATCGAATCCTTTCGGCCAGCAAACGAAATCTGTTCAATGCCAAACTTTTTCAAGCTTTCTGCAATCGCGACCGCCGGGAAAACGTGTCCACCGGTACCGCCACATGCGAACAAGAACTTTTTCTGTTTCATACAACCCTCACATCTTGAGCGCGACTTCTAGGTTCACGAATATCCTGACCCGTTGTCGACCGAGAAATGTTCAACAAAATGCCAATCGATCCCATGGAAACGATCAAGTTCGTACCGCCGTAACTAATAAACGGCATCGGCTGACCTGTCGTCGGCATAAGACCCGTGCAAACAAAAACATGGAAAATCACGTTAAATGCCAGCGAAGAAGTCAGGCAGACCGCGAAATACTTGGCAAAGCGGGACTTTGCATTACGGGCAATCATAAAACCGCGATAAATGATAAAGCCGAAAAGAGCGAGCACAAGAGTCGTTCCTAAGAATCCAAGTTCTTCTCCGAGCAAGCTAAAAGCCACATCCTTGTAGGATTCCGGAAGATAGCCGAGTTTCTGCGTTCCCTGACCGATTCCCGTTCCAATCCATCCGCCATGCCCAAGGCTAATCAGAGCGTTGTAAAGCTGGTAACCGCCTTCCTGAATGTGTTCTTCCGGATGCAACCAAGCCTGCAAGCGTTTAAACCGATAAGGAGCAGCAAGGCCCACAACCAAAGCCGCCAATGCAACAGGAATAAACGACGCGAACAAATAGCGCAGTTTTACACCTGCCGTAAAGAACAGCACATAAGTCGTCGCTCCCACAAGTAAAGCCATCGAGAAGTTCGGCTGCAGAAGAATCAATCCGCAAACAATCACAAGCGTCACCATCGGTTGCACATATCCACGTTTAAAGTCCGTAATTTCATCGCCTAATTCCGAAAGGCGACGGGACATATACGCAAACATGGCCACCTTCATCAATTCCGAAGGCTGCAACGAGAAACCAGCGATCGAAAGCCAGCGGGCAGCGCCCTTCGTGACAGCTCCCGTCACCACAACAGCCACAAGCGCCACAAGGCACGCCAAAAAAAGCGGATGGCAGATCTTATGGAAAATCTTATGGTCAATAATCGTCGCGAGTGCCAGAACAACAAAACCGAAACCGATGACTCGCAAATGCTTCAGCGCATAGAAGTAAGAAGGGCGCCCGAGTTCCGTCGCATGGAAATTACTTCCACTGTAAATGACAAACACACCCAAAGCAAGCAATGCAATCATTGCAAGCAGCAAGGGCTTGTCAAATTTCATGATGGAACTCAAGTGACTATTCATCCTTCATCAACCTTTACTTGTTTGTCATCGCCGGTTCAAGACGCAAAAGCTTATCCACGACCTGTTCCATTTTCATGCCGCGGGAGCCCTTTACCAAGAGGACATCGCCAAAGTGGACGTTTTCCGAAAGGAATTCCATCGCTTCTTCAACGGTTTCAAAATGCACGGCACAATCCTTTTCCATGCCTGCATCCAGAGCACCCTTCTGTGTATTCCGGCTCAATTTTCCGACAGCGACAAGCATGTCGAACTTCATTTGCGGAACCAGTTCGCCGATTTCGTGGTGCAAATCTTCTGCCTTATCGCCTAATTCGAGCATATCGCCAAGAATGGCGATTTTACGTCCGGCATTTGTAATGGCTCCAATCGTCTGCAAAGCCATTCGCGTTGAAGACGGATTCGCATTATAACAATCCGAAACAACCTTAATGCCCACACCGTTGCGGATTTCCATACGCATATTGGCGGCATGGAATTTTTCAAGAGCATCGGCGATCACAGACTTCGGCATGCGAAGAGAGGTTGCCACAGCGATTGCGGCAAGCGCATTGTAAACATTATGAATACCCGGAACACTCAAATGGAATTCCGTGCGACCAATCTTAAAGCTGGCGCAAGCATTCGCATCCCACTTTAAATTTTCCGGCTTGATCACTCCGCGCTTAATGCCAAAAGTCAATACGCGATAACTCTTGTTCGTGCGAAGCTTGGAGAGGCGGGAATCATCCGCATTGACCACCAAAAGTCCATTCTTTTTCAAGCCGTCGGTGATGGTCACCTTTTCCTTGAAAACATGGTCCAAATCCTGAAGACGTTCCAAATGGCTTGCGCCAATATTCGTAATCACAGCGATATCGGGTTCCACAGCCATCGAAAGCGGATGGATTTCACCCGGAGCGTTCGTGCCCATTTCTACAACGGCCACTTCATCGGAATGCTTCAAACGGAACAGCGTTTTCGGCACGCCGATCTGGTTATTCAAATTGCCTTCGGTCGCCATCGTCTTAAACTGGGCAGACAGAACCGCTTTGAGCATTTCCTTGGTGGTCGTCTTACCGTTCGAGCCCGTCACAGCAATTTTCTTGACACTAAAAAGACGCTGATAGCCCTTTGCCAATTTCAGCAAAGCCTGATTCGAATCATCTACCGGAACATAGACATCTGCCAAAGATTCATTTGCACGACCTGCATCCATTACGCTCATCAGGGCTCCTTTCTTCATCACTTCAGGAATAAAACTATGCGCATCAAAGCGCGCGCCTTTCAACGGCCAAAACACAACTCCCGGACCCGCTTCACGACTGTCCAGGCAAAGATTCACTTTACGCTTTGCAGCTCGAGCCGAAAGTCCCACCGGACTACTCTCGAGAATTTCACAAAATTCTTTGACTGTAATATCCAACTTCTGCATTACTTCATCTCCCGAAGGATGACTTCGTGATCGTCGAAATGATGTTTTGTCTTTCCGATGATCTGGTAATTTTCATGACCCTTTCCGGCAACCACGAGAAAATCTCCCGCTTGCATTGCCTTGCACGCTTCGCGAATAGCATCTTCACGGGAAACGATCACCTTGAAATGGTCAGAATGCATTCCTTTCACGATATCCGCGATAATATCTTCCGGTTTTTCCGTACGCGGATTATCCGACGTCACCCATGCAAAATCCGCACCTTGTTCCGCAATGGCGCCCATAATAGGACGCTTGTTACGGTCGCGATCACCGCCACAGCCGAACACAACGGAGAGCTTTCCTTTGCAAAGGGAACGGGCCACGCGCAAAACGCGTTCCAAAGCATCCGGCGTATGAGCATAGTCCACAATCACACGACGTGCACCATCGTTAAAAGTCATCTCAAAACGTCCCGGAACTTTCACGGTCGCAAGAGCCTTGCGAATCGAACTTTCCGAAATTCCGATTGCCTTTGCCCAGCTCATCACAAGCAGCACGTTATCCGCATTGAATTCACCCACAAGGCAAGTTTCAATCGGGGAATTCGAAATTGCCGGAATATCCAGCACAAGGCCATCTTCCGAGCTCTGAATGGATTTCGGAACCACATCGGCACAGTCCAAGCCAAGGCGAGAAACCGCCATTTTTTTCGAAACCGAAATTTCATTCCAAAGGCGCTTTCCGTAAGTATCGTCCACATTGATCACGGCGATACCGTCCGCAGCCAAATAGCGCGTAAACAAAAGTTTTTTCGCCTGGAAATAATTTTCCATCGTTTTGTGATAGTCCAGGTGGTCTTCTGTCAAATTCGAAAAGAGAGCGCTCTTGTAAGCAATCCCCTGCACACGTCCTTGGTCAAGAGAATGCGACGAAGCTTCCATTACCAAATCCGTGCACCCAGCCTTCACCGCTTCCGCGGCAAAAGCATAAAGTTCCAAAATTCCCGGAGTCGTCAAGTTCGAAGCAATAACCTTGTCTCCGATTTTTTTGCAAATCGTTCCGACAAGAGCCGTTTTACGGCCATCGCTCGAAAGCATGGATTCCATCAAAAAAGCGCTGGTCGTTTTGCCATTCGTTCCGGTAATCGCATGAGCTCTCAAATTCGAGAAAGGATCGCGGTAAAAGATTTTGGCAACCGAAGCACGTTCTTCTTTAACGCTCGGAACCAAGATCCACTTGCTCGAAAGATCCTTCGGAGCTTCCACTTCACCGACAACCGCAACAGCACCCTTCGAGAGAGCCGTGCGAGCAAATTCTTCTGCCTGTTCTCCAGGCATTGCAAAGAACAAATCGCCTGGATTCACCTTGCGAGAATCATCGCAAAGTCCCTGAATTCCCAAATTCTTCAAAACGGTTTCAGACAACATTTTGACCTAACCTTTCTCGGAAAGAACGAGTTTGAACTTTTCGCCACGTTTGAGAGTCGCGTTCGGAGCGGGAGATTGCGACTTGACGCGTCCCACGCCTTCATATTCTACAGTACCGGAAAATTCACCGATCTGTTCCAAAGCATCACGCAACGTCAAGCCTTTCAAATCCGGCATTTTCTGAGCGTTCGGAGATCCGAGGCGAAGCTTTCGACCGCTGTTTTCAAAATCATATTCCGTTGCCACGACTGTCGAGCCTTCGCCTTCGAACGAAATTTCACACTTGCGATCGTCGGCAAGGAGCTTTGCATCCGCACGGGAAAGTCCAACAAATTCCACGTTGCACTTTTCAGACGGAGAAACCCGAGACAGATTGAACGGAACCGGAGATGTCGACGGCAAGAAGTAAATTCCTTCCATGATCTTACGGAAGATCGGACCCGAAGTCAAACCGCCGACTGTACGCGTTTTCGGATCGTCCACAAGCACCATGCAGACGTAACGGGGATTTTCTGCCGGAGCGAGTCCGATAAAGGATGCAACCTGCTTCGTATGGTCATAACGGCGAAGTTCCTGATTGTACTTTTCTGCCGTTCCGGTTTTTCCGCCGAAGACGATTCCCGGGAGTTTCTTCGAATTCACCAGTTTTGCCGTACCGGCTTCCACCACTTCGCGAAGCATCGAACGAACGCGCGACGCCGTTTTTTCAGAAACGACACGGCGAACTTCTTCCGGCTTCTTCTTTTCCAAAATTTCACCGTCCGCAGAGCGCCATTCGCGAATAATCGTCGGTTGCATCAGTTTACCGCCATTCGCAATTGCGCAAAAAGCCATCACCATCTGCAAAGGCGTCACGAGAATTTCATGTCCAAAGCCCATCGTCTTCAGTGTACGACCGCTCCATTCATGCGTCGGCTTTAGACGTCCGCTTTCTTCACCCGGAAGCTCCACCGAAGTCTTTGAGCCAAAACCAAAAGAACGTACATAGCGATAGAAGCGCTTATCGCCGACCAAATCCGCGATCTTAGCGAACACAATGTTCGAAGACATCGCCATGGCTGCTGTCATGTCCATGTCCCCGTGATCGTGCGTGTCTCGAATAACATCTCCATTGTCCAAGACCCAACGGCCTTTTTCACCACTAAAGACAGTATTCGGATCCACCGACTTCGTTTCGATTGCTGTCGCTGCCGTGACAAGTTTAAAGATGGAACCCGGTTCAAACGCGAGCGACACGATATCGTTACGCTTGGCACGTGTCGCAGCACTCACCGGAGCATTCGGATCAAAAGTCGGATAGCTCGCCATGGCAAGGATTTCTCCTGTATAAGGATCCATCACGATTGCGCTACCGCTTTCTGCAAGGAATGTTTCAACGCCATCTTTCAAAGCCTTTTCGACCACTTCCTGCATATTGCGGTCAATGGTCAAAACCAAATCCTCACCCGGAATCGGATCGCGGCCTTCCATCTTACGACCCGCCTGAATCTGTCGATCCACATTCAAAACGCGGGTTTGCCAGCCGTCGGTTCCGCGGAAACGTTCATCAAACTGGACTTCCAAACCATAAATACCCTGGCCGTCTTTACCAACCTGACCCACGAGCTGCGAAGCCAGAACTCCCTGCGGATAAATCCGCTTGGTTTCCAGTTTTCCATCCTTATTCTTTTCTTGAATGCTCTGAGCGAGGACAAATCCATTTCTGTCGAGAATACGACCGCGAGGAGCCTTGCGAATCACGCGGTCACGCGCACGCAAATTGGCGATTTCGCTGTATTTTTCTTCTTCCAAAATCTGAATTTGGAATGTACGTGCAAGCAACAGAGCCCAAAGAGCCACAAAGAAAACGAAAAGCCAAGAAATGCGATCCAAATGCATCTACTTGCCCTCCGTCTGCTTGACCTTGCAAGGAACCTGTGCATATTCCAAACCGAGAAGATGCGCGACCGAAGAAATTCGGTCGAGAGACGCGAGTTCCCTATTTTCAAGTTCACTCAGCACGACTTCCCCACGCAACGCCGAAACTTCGCGCACAAGGCCAGCCTTCTGCGTCGCAAGTACATCGTAGCGGTTCTGAATCCAGAGATATCCGCAAAGAGTCGCGCCCAAATACACAACCAAAAGAAACATCCACAAAACCTTATGTGTCGCCCAAAGCTTTTTCATACTCTTTCGTACACCCTCAGTTTTGCAGAACGCGCACGCGGATTCCGTGCGATTTCTTCCGCCGTCGGAAGTCCCGGCTTGCGAAGAACCTTTTTCAATTTCTGATGATTTCCGCCGCACGTGCACACCGGAGATTGCGGAGGGCAAATGCAAGCCTTTTCAAATTCAGCGCACACGAGCTTTACAGTGCGATCTTCCACCGAGTGATAAGAAATCACCACCAGGCGACCGCCTTTTTTCAAAGCTTCCACCGCAGAGCGCATGCTTACACGAATCTGTTCCATTTCGCCGTTCACTTCCATGCGAATCGCCTGGAAAATTCGGGCGAGAATACTGTTCACATCACGCATGCGATCCGGATAAGTCTTTTCCGTTGCCATGCGCAAATGTTCCGGAAGAATCGGAGTCTTCAATTCCGAAATCACGTTCTGGATATTCGTACTTAATTTATACGCACGATCAAGGTCCGCATTTTCTTTAAAGGCGCGGGCCATATCATCTAGAGAATTTGTACGCAACCATTCCTGAGCGCTAAAATCCGAGCGGGAATCCATGCGCAAGTCAATCGGGTTCGAACCTTGGAACGTAAAGCCTCTAGCGTCATCATCGACCTGATGGCTGCTAATACCCAGGTCATACAGAACGCCGTCCAGCGATGCCGGTTCGACCTCGTGTCCCAGTTCGGCGAACGGAACCGGGTGGAAAGTCACCTGGTCCTTAAAGCCTTCAAGACGCTTGGTTGCATAAGCGATGGCTTCCGGATCGCGGTCAAAAGAATGCAAACGGCCTTCCGGCGCAAGGCGTTTCAAAATGCCTTCGGAATGCCCACCGCCACCGAGGGTGCAGTCTGCATACGTCCCCTTCGGATCGAGGATCAACGCCTGCATGCATTCATCAAAAAGGACTGGGGAATGATATTCAGCGATTTTCATCTACATCCCCCGAAGGTTCGTCATCAAAGAACCCTGCATCAAACTCATTAAAGTCTTCTTCGGTATTGAAGCCAAACTTTTCGTTGTAGATGGAAGGATTCCAGAGTTCAGCCGACTTTCCAGAGCGCGCTACATAAAGAACTTCGCCATCCAATTTGGCGTATGCAATATCATTCTTCGAGAGCAAAATACGGTTCTGGCCGTCCAAGGACACGTAATGCGAATTTGCCTTGAACATGCGGTTGAAACGAACATTCTTCGAGGTTTGCGGTCGACTTTCAATCTTCGCAATGAACTTGCGATATTCCTCTAACGTAAAGAGGATGAGCGAATCGCGGCTACCATAGGCCAAAATGAGCGACGAGCTCTCTTCTTCAGAGAGCAAACGACGAAACTCCCTAGGGAAGGAAGATCTTCCCTTTTCGTCGATCGCCGTCTTGGCGTTTCCTATGAAAGCGTTTAATTCCATTTAAAAGTGACCCACTTTATTCCACAACAATACAAATATAGCCACTTTCTCCCACCATTTCAAAAAAACACCCCAAGATTCCCAAGATTTTTTGACAGAAAATTTTAAGTTTTGCGAAATTCACGAGTTCTTGTGCAGTGCACATTTTAAATGGGTAAAAAAATCCCCAGCCAGGGTTTCCATGGCCAGGGATTTTTTCAAAAGTTCTAGCGAACTCTAGATTTTATCGGTTGGAGCGTTTTCTGTAATCCTCATCCAGATTCTTCGCCCAATTTCGATTCCTTTGCGCGCAATGATTGCGAATATCGCTCACCAGGCATATTTCCGCTTCAACCATGCGAGCAATACCATCTCCATCATTCACAAAGTTCGCCGAACGATCCCGATCGATACCGAAACTTCTCGCCGTTTCAATCGCATCAATGTTTGCACCGAGGAAAATGAATTCCCATCCGTATTTTTGCTTTTGGCGTTCCACCATCTGGCGCACGCGATCGGCACTGTATTTACAGCTCGCATTTTCGTAGCCGTCGGTGGTAATCACAAAGATGGTCGTTTCCGGGCGGTCTTCATCGCGCGCATATTTGTGCACATTGCCGATGTGATGAATGGCATTGCCTATCGCATCCAAGAGCGCCGTCGAACCTCTTGCAACATATTCCTGCTCTGTCAAAGGATTTACTTGGGAAAGCGGAACGCGATTGTGGAGTACGTCCATCTCATGATCAAAAAGGACGGTCGAAACATAAGCATCTCCTGGTTCCTGCTTTTGTTTTTCAATGGTCGTGTTGAATCCGCCGATAGTGTCTTTTTCAAGTCCACACATGGATCCACTACGGTCCAAAATAAAAACGATTTCTGTAAGACCTTTTTTCATCGTTACCTCCGCGCCGTTTCATTTCACGGCTTTGCAATGGCCATTTTCCCTGTGCGTTCGCACTTAAGAACTTGACCGGTTAACGATGACAAGAATAGAAGTGTTCCGCTTTAAAAAGGTCGCCCGCGAAGCGACATTTCAAAGCGATTTTTTT
>OCVV012831400.1_pt1 | contig 24345 bp, 23 predicted proteins | sample 1539721 | NCBI WGS metagenome assembly OCVV01 (sample SAMN02144230, study PRJEB22623) | gut metagenome | biome: sheep rumen | host: Ovis aries | place: New Zealand
GGCAGGATTCGAACCTGTGACCTTCAGAGTCGGAGTCTGACACTCTATCCAGCTGAGCTACGGGCACTCAACGGATGGTATGATACCACACAAGCATTGGAAAGTCAATTGCCTGCCGGAGCAATTCACAGATTTTTCCTGAACAGATGCCTGCGCTCACGGTTCGCGCCTTTTCCAGTGCAGGACGCTTTGCAGCATCGCACTGACGCACAGCAGCGCAAGCAGTCCGTGAGAAATCCCGTTGTTGACGAAGTTCATCATCGGATTGAACTGATCCAGAATCAGGAATACCAGAAACATCAGGGAGAGAATCACGCTCAGATGGCTGAACAGTTCACGCATCTTACTCATTTTTCGGCACCTCCGCAATCAGCAGTGCATCGCTGGATTCCCTTCCGCCACCGGAAGGCTGATTGATAATCTCATTCTGCCAGACCATGATGGACGAATTACCGCCATCCAGATTATAGGCCGCCGTGCATCCAAGCTCGCTGAACAGCTGGGACAGCTGGGGCAGCGTGATTCCGGCGGAATCTCCCCTCCCGTCCACAACGACCATGCAATAATGACCGGGTTCATAGTAGCCGATGGCTGTCCGCGGGTTCGCGGAGATGATCCGCTGCGTGCTGGAGAAGGCAGTCAGTACGTTTCCGTCCGTATCCAGCAGCGCCGGTCCGAATGTCCAGGCCTGCCATGCGCCGTCGGCGATCGCTTCCTCCGCAGAAAAGGATGCCCCCGGCATGACCCGCATTGTTCCGTCATAATAAAGCACGCAGACATCGCAGTCCGTGGGATTGGCCCGATAGATGACACCATTCCGGATGACGACCCCTTCATTCGTGTTGCCGTAATAGTCCCCGTTGATTGCCAGCAGGGCATTGTTCAGGGCCGCCATGTCCGTGATCGAATCGCGATACCCGCTGCCATAGGTGTCCTCAGCCAGCGCGGTTCGGAAGCATGTGATATCCCGAACATAAATATCCGCCAGATAATAGGTAATCCGTCCGTTGTCCGTTTCCTGCTCCGTCACCGTAATGGATACGTTCGGACTGGTATAGCTGCTGTCCGTCACCACGACCTCGTCCGTATAGCGATCGGCAAACTTATCCGCAATGGGCACTTCCTGGGAAGCCGCTGAAGCGGAATCTTCCGATTCGGTCGTATCCGCCGTTCCGGTCAGCGCGCTTCCGCCCTTCGAGTTCATATTGCTTCCGTTCTTCCCGCTGTTCTTCTGGTTTCTGCTCCTGCTGCTTTTTCCGCTCCTTCCCGCTGAACGCCCGATGTCCGATACGATCCGCGTGCCCGTCCTGGCTTCTTCGGAGGCCAGTGTGCTCACCGGTTCAGCCATCACTTCCGCCTCTTCGCCGGCGGAAGATACCGCAGTCTGTTCTGCGCTGACCTGATACGGGTTCTCGATCACAATCCCTACACTCTGCTGCTGCCGGGGCAGCACATGATGAAACAGTGCAAAAATGACCAGCGCAATTCCCGTACACAGCAGATCTGTCAGCAGATTCCGCAGAAGCGGGTGCTTTCTGTTCTGATTCATTTCGATCTGATACCTCCCATCTGAAATCTGCCGGACCTCCGTCCGGCAGATGAATGGTATCAGTCCCAATTAAATATTAACTAAAGAATCTTGAAAAACTCATTCTTCCGGATCCTCGTCGTTTGAATGCAGCTCCCGCCGCATGACCCCGGCAGTCAGATCCTTCACGACTTCCCCGGCAATGATCAGCCCGGCCACGGAAGGCACGAAGGCGGTGGAACCCGGAATATCCCTGCGCTGCACGCATGTGCGGGCCGTTCCCGGCGGGCATACGCAGTTTTTTCGGCAGCTGATGGATGGATCCTCCAGCGGGCGCACGGGTTCCTCCTTTGAATACACCACCTTCAGGGCGCGGATCCCCCGCTTCCGGCATTCCCGCCGCATGACCCTGGCCAGCGGACAGATCGATGTTTCATAGATATCCGCCACTTCAAAGGCGGTCGGATCCAGCTTGTTCCCGGCTCCCATGGCAGAGATGACGGGCGTTCCCGCCTTCTGCGCATTTTCCACAATGGCCAGTTTACCCGTCAGCGTATCGATGGCGTCCACGATATAGTCGTATTCCCTGAAGTCAAACTGGTCCTGCGTATCCGGAAGATAGAAGGTCTGAAATGTGCGGACCCTGCACTCCGGAAAGATGTCCCTGACGCGTTCCGCTGCCACATCCACCTTGTAACGCCCAATCGTTCCGTGGGTCGCCAGGATCTGCCGGTTGATATTGGTCAGGCAGATCCGGTCGTCATCGATCAGGTCCAGTGCGCCCACACCGGAACGTGCCAGTGCCTCCACCGCGTATCCCCCGACTCCGCCCACGCCAAACACCGCCACCCTGGACGCTGCCAGCTTCCGCATGGCTTCTCTCCCGAAAAGCAGCTGGGTTCTGGAAAACTGATTCTGCATTTTCAAGCATCCCTTTTGAATAAATGATCTCCCTTCCGTCTCATCCGCCGAGCAGATGCGTCAGGAGAATTTCCAGTCCGATCCCGATCAGAATGACGCCACCCAGAACCGATGCCTTGGAGGAAATCCGCGTCCCAATCCTGCGTCCGAGATGAATGCCGGCAATGCAGATCAGGAAGGTGACACCCCCGATGATGACCGCCTGGAGGAAGGCCTGTCCCCCGGTGAAATCCGCCATGGCCAGTCCGACGGACAGCGCATCAATCGACGTGGCAATACCCTGGAGGAAAATCCGGCCCATCCCGATCTCTGTCGGGCGGGCTTCCGCCTCCTGCACTTCATTCCTTTCCCGGATCATTTTCCAGCCGATCAGGGCCAGCAGAATAAAGGCGATCCATGGGATCACGCGCTGCAGGGTATGGAACAGGTACAGAATGCTCCGGATCAGCAGCCATCCGATCAGCGGCATCGCTGTCTGAAAGGCGGCAAAGACGCCGGCGATCAGAAATCGCCGGCTTCTTCGCTGTTCCGGAGCACTCATGCCATCGACCAGGGATACCGAAAAGGCATCCATGGCCAGTCCGACCCCGAGCAACACGCTGTTAATCAGCAGTTGCAGCTGCGGGTTCATGCTTCTGTTACTCCTCTTTCCTGTCCGGGATTACCAGAGCGGTTTTTCGCTGTCCTCCGCGGAGGCGAAAGGACCGGGAATCGTATCCAGACCGCGTTCGCCGCCGAAGTAGTCCCGGTTGAAGATGATCGGTGTGCCATCGGTGTTCTCAAAGTACTCTTCCGGCTCAAAGGCCTTGCCGAGGATCTCCGTGGTAATGATGCCGTCGGCGAACTTCTTCAGGTGAGAATAGAGATTGGTCTTCAGGGAATACTTTCCGCCCTTCTCCACCAGCTCGACCTTCACCTTTGCCTTTTCATCCTTCAGGAAATGCTTTTCCTTCGCGTACACCGTGGCGCCGTTGAAATAAGCGTTACCGTCCACCCAGACCGGCAGATGTCCGAAGTGGGCAGTTCCCAGCGCACCCATGTTCGGCTCGTCCCCTTCCAGGAAGGGCGCCTGCCACTCCTCAAAGGTCGGGAAAATATCAAACGGCGCGGTGCCGACCACTTCATAGTCCGCATTCGCTGCGGTCCGCTCCGGATGGTTGACCGGACCCTTCTGGACGAAGATATTGTTGTAGATCCGGTCATCTCCGTGCAGAATGGTCATGAATCCGGCCACCTCCGTCCGGTGACGGATATGGTAAGGCGTATACCGGGGCTCCCGCTGACCGTTGACGATGCTGTCCACGCCACTGTTGATCAGGCTGAAGGAACCCAGCATCAGGTTGTGTACGCAGGCGATGCCTTCGCTCGGAATCGTGACGGAAACCGGACTCATGAGCACATTGTTGTCGATCAGCGTCGGCCCGTGGCCGACTTCAATAAACACATCCGTGGAGAACATTGCGCCCTGGGCATGCTCGCGGCCTTCCGGCGGCCAGTTGTCGTGCATCAGGTTCTGGGTGATCCGGGCGCCCTGCGCTTCCCAGTCCAGCCATACGCCCATGATGCAATCGTGAATATGGTTTCTGCGGATCGTAACGTCAATCGCCGCATGCAGCTTGATGCCGGCGGTCTCCGCACCGCCCAGCTGCTGGGAATTGCAGATGTGATGGATATGGCAGTCCTCAATCGTGGAGAAAACGCAGCCCATCCGGCCGACAATACCGGTCTGTTCGCAGTGATGCACCTCGCAGCGGCGGATAATATGGCCGCCGACCTTCTCCTTCAGCCATCCGTGATACTGGCCGCGGCAAACCGCATCCCGTTCCATCTGCGTCGGGCTCTTGACACGCCTGTGATAGAAATACATGTCGTTTTCCGGATCCAGATATTTGCCCAGAGAAATGCCGCAGCAGCGGCTGTTGCTGACCTCGCAGTCCTCGATGATCCATCCTCTGGACCAGTGCGGCCCGATCAGCCCGTCCTGATAGGCAGCGGGCGGTGCCCAGGTGGTTGCCGCCTTGGTCAGCACAAAGCCGCGAACGGTGATATACCCGATTCCCGTCTGCTCCGGCATGAAGACATTCCGGCGGACGGCGATCTCCACCTTTTCCGCGTTGGGGTCCTTGTCCTGGAAATTGGCGTAGAGCACGGTTTCATCGCCGTCCTGCTCCGTGTACCACAGATATTTCGCCTCTTCCTGATTCCATGCGCATGGATCCGGCCGGCCTGCCTCGCACTCCTCCAGCGACGCGGTTTCATACATTGCCCGGTCATTCAGATAGACGGAACCGGTATGGCGGATCGTCGGTGCGAAATACCAGTCCCCACGAACCGTTCTGATGTAGGGATTGTAGGAGGCGAAGATACCGTTATTCACCCGGGCCGTCCACGTGCTCCCCCTGACCTTCTTCCATCCGGTCAGCACTTCCGCGCCGGTAATCACGGCGCCAAGCGGTTCCTCGCTGACATATGTGATCCGGTTATCCTCTTCACCGGCATAAACCGGGTTGACGTATTCCCGGTAAATGCCCGGCGCTACGGAAACCGTATCGCCCGGCCGGGCGATTTTCGCTGCATCATTGATGTGGCGGAACGGCATTTCTCTGCTGCCATTGCCGTCCCTTCCGGCCTGAATGTTCACATAGTAGATCATTGTCAAACTCCTCCATCATTTTTTATCTGTAAATTCTGTAATTTCCGGTCAGCATCAGCAGACAGAAGAAAAGCAGACAGTTGTCATAATACCGGCGGTTTCCCTTCCGCATCGGCGTCTGCGCAAACAGCTCAAGGAACTTTTTCCGGTGAGGGCTCCGGCTGCAGATCGATGCCGCACCGAGCACCGCCTTGATGGCCACCGGGTGCATCGCCGGTTCCTCCTCCTTCGTTCCGTCCAGCCGGTAGGCCCGAAGATCCTCCATATCCTGCGCGGCAAAGAAATCCTGCAGGCGGGTATTCACCGCATCCTCCTCCGGATGCGGGCCGAACCACAGGTGATCCAGGGCGATATTCTCCGCCACGCGGTACGCATCCGAATAGTATTCCCAGGGTTTGCCGAACAGCAGCTTCGTCTTCCCGCTGTACTCGGCATATTCCGGACTCAGCCCTGTCTCCGGGTGCGCAGAAAGGGCAATGTATTTCCGGCTTTCCTCCGCCGCCTTTCGCCAGAACTCCCGATCCCGCTCGTCCGCCTTCTCCGCAAACAGATCGTAAAAGTGCGGCAGGTGATAGCTCGGATCGGAAATCTTCATGCCCGGGACGAAACGGATATAATGGTTTTCCGGCTCCCACATGGGTTCTCCGCCCGGAACCATTTCATGCTGATGCACCGCATGCCGCAGGATCTCCCTGGCCTGGGCGGCATAGTCGAATATGCCTTTCCCGTCGCCCCACCGGGCCGAAGCCATGAACAGCGCCATGGCGAAATACTCTTCTCCGTCCGGAGCGGGACCGTTTGAGTTCCTCGTCCCGTCGATCTTCACGGACCAGGCAAAATAGCCTTCGTTCGGCCCTTCCCGCATCCGCATATACCGATCCGAAAAGTTCCACAGCCGGTCAAAAATATCCTTCCGATCCATCTGGACGCACATCATCATCCCGTAGCTCATGCCCTCGGTTCTGGCGTCCACGTTGCCCGTATCCACCATGCACCACGCATCCTCATCCGTGTGATGGCAGAAATGATCCTCCGGATCGAAAAAGATCGTATCGAAAGCCTGCCGGACCCGCTCCCTGGCCTGCTCGTCCGTCACACCGACTTCCGCAAGAAAATTGGGATAGACTCCGCTTCTGGCTGCTCCCTCGTTCATTTTGCCTCCTTCCCGGCTTGTTCCGATTCACTTGAAACAAAATTGTACATACAATAATTCAATTATATGAAAGAACGGGCCGGTGTCAAGCTTGAATTCTGCCCTCTTCCCCGGTACAATACAGCTATCACGAAAGAAAGCGGAGGAATCCTTCCATGCGCATCCTGCTGATCCGCCATGCGGAACCTGATTATTCGATCGATTCGCTGACCCCCAAGGGCCGCGTGGAGGCGGAGCTGCTGAGCCGGAGGCTGATCCGGTACAATATCCTGGATTTCTACGTATCCCCGCTCGGGCGGGCGCGGGACACGGCGGCATATACCCTGGAAAAGCTGCACAGGGAAGCGGAAGTTCTTCCCTGGCTGCAGGAATTCCGCGGCAGATTTCCGGATCCGGAAACAGGCAGAATGCGGATTGCATGGGATCTCAAGCCCCGGGTCTGGAGCGATTATCCGGGCGTGTTTGATATCCGCACCTGGGTGGACAACCCCATATATGATCAGGGCAATGTTCGGGAAATCTGGCGGGAGACGACGGAGGGGGCGGACGCCCTCATGGCCCGGTACGGCTTTCGGAAGGACGGTCCCGTCTGGTGCGGCAAAAAAAATGCGGAGAACACCATTGCCCTTTTCTGCCATTTTGGCATCAGCATGGCATTCCTCGCGTATCTGATGGATATTTCTCCGATGATCCTGTGGCACAGAACCCTCACGTTCCCCTCTTCTGTCACCGAAGTCGTCACCGAGGAACGCGTTCCGGGGGAAGTATCCATCCGGATGACCCGGTTGGGCGATATTTCGCATCTGGAGACTTCCGGTGAACCCCGGTCCACCGCGGGACTGTTTCCCGAATGCTATACGGGTATCGACTCAACGGTTCCCGTTGAAAACGGCGTCGTAAAGGTCTATAACCCGTAAGCTATTCCATCCGCGCCATGAGCAGGGGACCGTTTTCCTTCAGCCATTGCTGACATTTCGGATACTCGGGAAAGACGCGCAGTACCTCATCGTAAAACGCCCGGGAATGATTCATCACCTTCCGATGGCACAGCTCATGCACCACGATACTGTCCAGCACCTCCTGCGGCGCCAGCATCAGCAGGCAGTTGAAATTAAGATTCCCCTGAGACGTGCAGCTGCCCCACTTGGTGCGCTGATTCCGGATCGTAATCCGGCCATAGGTCACGCCAATCCTTTCCGCATAAAAACGAACCCGCTCCGGAATTATCTTCAGCGCCTGATCGGCGAGAGCGTGAAGCTCTCCGTTCGTCAGCTTCGGAACCTGGGCGGCTGCTTTCTGCCGCTCTTCCGCCTTCTGCAGATGCGCTTCAATCCACCCGCGGTTCTGCGCTATAAAAGACCGGATTTCCGAATCCCGGGCACCCATCGGAGCCCGGACAATCATCCCCTTCGGTCCGATTTCGACCGCAAGCGTTTTCCGGCGGCTGCGAACCACCGTAAAGCGAATCTCCCGTTGCTGATTCATTCGCCGATCACCCGATAAACTGGAACACGCAGAAAGCCGCGTAAATGCACAGCAGCGTGATGCCCTGCGCCCGTGTCAGCTTTCCCCTTTTGAGCGCCGGCAGCGTCATGAAAGCCATGACAAAGATCATCACGGGAATATCCACCACCAGCGAGGAGGGTATTCCGCCGATCATCCGGTTTTGCAGGTCATAGATGCTGAAGGGACTCAGCACGATGCTCAGTCCGCTGACCAGCACCAGATTGAACAGGTTGGCGCCGACGATATTGCCCAGGCTCAGCGCGCTGTGTCCCTTGACCAGGGCGGTAATGGCTGTGACCAGCTCCGGCAGGCTGGTTCCCAGCGCCACAAACGTCAGCGCGATCACCGCCTCCGGGACGCCCAGTGCCGTCGCGATCTTCGTTCCGTTCTCCACCAGAAGATTCGCGCCGACGGCGATGCACGCCGCTCCGACCACCAGCATCGCGATGGTCTTCCACAGCGGCATCTCCTCGGTCGTCTCCCCTTCGTCCTTCTCCTGCACCGCATCGCCGCCGATCAGGCCCTGCTTCTTTCCGTTCCAGATCGTATAGGCAATATACGCCGCAAAAATAGCCAGCAGCAGAATGCCGATCCAGCGGGTAAAGCTGCCGGTCATATAAGCGGTCAGCGCATAAACCGCCGCAGCCCCGAAGAAGAAGATCACCGGCACCCGGAAGCTCTTGCCCTCCACGCTGCAGGGGCGGATGGCAAAGGTCAGCGCGGAAATGAGCGCCGTATTGCAGATCACGCTGCCGATGGCATTGCCATAGGCAATCCCGCCATGGCCGCTGATCGCGCCGGTAGCGGAAACGAGCACCTCGGGCAGCGTGGTTCCGATCGATACCACCGTCGCGCCGATGATCAGCTCCGGCACCTTGAAGCGGTGGGCCAGATCCGTCGCCCCATCCACAAACCAGTCTCCGCCCTTGATCAGGAGGATCAGTCCCAGGGCAAACAACAATACCGGTACCAGCATCTTGAATTCGTTTCTCCCTTCCCTCCGGCTTTCTGCTCCAGCCGGACACAGTATGAGATTGTATCACATTCCGTATCTATTTACACCATACTTTCGAATGAAAAAAACGATCTATTTTTCCAAATTCGGAGAAATAGAAAACGCCCGCTGAATCACAGCCGGGCGTATGAGTCCGAAAGATCCCGATGGAATTACTGCTTCGCAATCTCCACCAGCTTGGCAAAACCGGCCGCGTCATTCACAGCCAGATCCGCCAGCATCTTGCGGTTGACTTCGATATTCTGCTTCTTCAGACCCGCGATGAAGGTAGAGTAACTCATACCGTTCAGCCGGGCAGCAGCGTTGATACGGGTAATCCACAGGCGGCGGAATTCGCGCTTGCGAAGCTTCCGGCCCACGAAAGCATAGCGCAGGCTGCGGGCAACCTGTTCTTTAGCGGCGCGGTACTGCTTGGATTTCGCTCCCCAGTAGCCCTTCGCCAGCTTCATGACCTTGCGGCGACTCTTATGGGCGTTCACAGCCCTCTTAATGCGTGCCATGGTTTAATTTCCTCCTTGCCGGTTAATGAGCTTATTTGTAAGGCAGCAGCTTATGAATGGTGCGGGCTTCGGCGGCGTTATCCACAACACCGGTATTCCGCAGGTGACGGGTACGCTTGGTAGTCTTCAGGTGCACCTGATGGTTGGCGTTCATCTGCTTATGCTTTACAATACCGGATTTGGTAAAGGAAAAGCGCTTGGCAGCTCCGCGGTGGGATTTCTGTTTAGGCATAGCTTGGGTCCTCCTTCCAGTGCGGTTATTCCTGCGTCTCTTGCGAGGCAGCTTTCTCCCTCTTCGCCTTTTTTTCGGCGAAGGAAGCCTTGACGGCCTTGGGAGCCAGGATCATGATCATGTTGCGGCCATCCAGCAGCGGGCGGCGTTCCACCATGCTGACATCCTTGCAGCGATCAGCAAAATCGAGCATGACCTTCATGCCGATTTCGCTGTGCGTGATCTGACGGCCGCGGAAGCGAATGGAAACCTTAACCTTGTCGCCGTTCTCGAGAAAACGGGTTGCCATCTTCGCCTTTGTGTTCACATCGTTTTCTTCGATGGTGGCGGACAGCTGCACTTCCTTGATATCGACAACGCGCTGATTTTTCCGGTTCTCCCGCTCCCGTTTGGACTGCTCATAGCGGTATTTGTCATAATCGAGCAGCTTGCACACGGGCGGAACGGCAGAAGGCTGAATCTTGGCCAGATCAAGACCTCTCTCCTCCGCCAGATGCAGTGCCTGCTGCGTCGGCATGACCCCCAGCTGTTCGCCGTTCTCATCGATCAGACGAACTTCCCGGTCGCGGATTTCCTCATTGATCATCAGTTCGGTTGCGATGTCCATACACCTCCTGAGTAAATTAAAAGCGACGGGATCAACCCGTCGCTCAGTGAATCAGCCTCATCCTGCCGTGCAGGAAAATGCCGGAACCCGGCGGCGCAGGCCGCGCAAGGTGAGAGACGGGCAAGCCTCTGCTTTCAAACAAAGGGCATTATATCATGTTCAGTTTCCGCTGTCAACGCCCAATTTCAATTACAGGGAGTTGACCAGTTCGAAGAGGTTCCGGTTGAACCGGTGCTTCATTTTCAACGCGTCCTCAATCGGCATGTACATGACCTTGCCCTGCTGCATGCCGATCACCTGGTTGCTGATGCCGTCCCGCAGCAGCCGCACCGCGAGGTTGCCGGCTTCGAAGGCAAAGGCACAGTCACGCGCCGTCGGCTCGGCGCCGCGCTGCACGTACCCGATCACGGTCGCCCGGGCCTCCACCATGCCACACATCCGTTTCATGACGGAAGCGAAGCGCTCTGCGCTCATCGGTTCTCCCTCGTAGCAGGGCTTGCCGTGCGTGGTCAGGTAGCCGAACAGATCAAACGGCTCCATGGCCTCATAGCAGCCTTCCGCCATGACGATCGTCGCCCGGGTGTTGCCTTTGGCCAGCTGCTTGTTCAGCTGCTTGGCGATGTCCTGAACGCGCCATTTGACCTCGGGAACGATCACGATCTCGCTTCCGGTGGAAACGGCTGTCGTCAGCGCGATATCGCCGCAGTGCCGACCCATGACCTCCACGACCGCAGGGCGGTCATGGCTCCGGGAGGTGGCCCGGATCCGGCGGACGGACTCCACGCAGACATTGACCGCCGTGTCAAACCCCAGGGTCATCTCCGTGTAGGCCAGATCGTTATCGATGGTGCCGGGAATTCCGATCGTGGGAATGCCCATTTCGCAGAGGCACTTGGCGCCGTTGAAGCTTCCGTCGCCGCCGATGACCACCAGACCGTCGATTTCCATCGCGTGAAGCGTGTTGACTGCGATTTCCCGATATTTGGGATCGCGGAACTCGTCACACCGGGCAGTACGCAGATAGGTGCCGGATTCATCCGCGATGTCCAGAACGGTATCCAGATACAGCTCCTGCAGATCGTCCCGAATATTGGTGCTCTTTCGCAGAAGGCCGTTGTATCCGCGCTTGATCCCGATCAGCGGAATCCCATAGAGCGAAGCGCTCCGCGCGACAGAAGTCACCGCCGCATTCATTCCGGGGCTGTCTCCGCCGCTTGTCAGTACACCGATCTTTCTCATAGGGTTCCGCACTCTCCTTCATACCACCAGGCCATCCGGCATGGTTCAATGCATCTCAATAGTTAAGTATAGCACACATTCAAAAAAGATTAAAGCCTTTTATTCCAGAAAACCCATGTATTCATTCATCACATTGAACAGCATGTCTCCGGAGCATACCGGCAGTTCATACTCCGTATTTCCGATCGGAACGAATTCGAAAAGATCCCTTGCGCCCGTCAGCACGAGCGCGGGAATCACATCATACTGCCGGCCGAACACCACCTCCAGATACGGGCAGTATTTGGCCGCCTGCTTCACCTCTTCCGGATCAATCTCCCTCTTCATTTTAAATTCCAGGGTAAAAACCCTCTCCCGGGTGATCACGAGCACATCCGCATAGATCCGGATATACCGGGCGCGGTTCAGTCGGAATTCAAACACCAGCTCCCATGTGCGGAAGCTTCCGTCCGTCATGCTCTCCAGATCCCGGAACAGGTTGCGCATGGTTTCTCCGCAGTCCCGGAAGGAATGGATCAGTCCCCTCGCGTCGTTCAGGTTTCTTCCGATTCTGCGGCATCCTTCCTGAAGTCTGCCCAGCCATTCATCCTCCGGCAGCGCCATGAATTCCTCCACGGTTCCGTACCAGCCGGAGAACTCATACAGGCCTTCGTGCACCGGGGACTGCCGGATCAGGGCATGCCACCGGTATTCCCGATCCTGATAGCACATCTCCCGCATCAGCGGAGCGGAGAAAAGGAGGCGGCTGACCTCTGTCCGGTCCAGATGCAGCTCCGCGGCAATTTCCCTGGCCTTCAGCCCGTCCCGCCGGGAGATCAGCGCATAGACCGCCTGTTCCTCTCTGGAAAAGGGAGAAAAGCGGTTGTCATCCCCCATCCGGATCCCACTCCCTTCTGCCAGGACTGTTTTTCTTCCTTCATCAGTGTAGCACATCCTCCGCTTCCGTGCCATACGCCCGGGGCCAAATTCTTTTTGTCTGCTTTTGCGCTCCGCTGTTGCATCCTTTCCATGTTGTGGTATTATTATTTGTCTGTTATTGACGTCAAACCCGATGAGCAGAGAACAGGAGATCACAATGAATCTGAAAGAACTCAAACCCGGTCAGTCTGCCCGCATCAGCCACGTCGGCGGAGAAGGGGCGCTTCGGCAGCATTTTCTGGATATGGGAGTCATTCCCGGCGCGGAAATCACATTGGTGCAGCTGGCTCCCATGGGCGACCCGATGGAGCTCCGAATTCACGGATATGAGCTGACCCTTCGGCTGGCTGATGCGGAAAAAATCGATATTGTTCCGCTGGAAAGTCCGACGGTTTCACACAGCGCCGGTATTTCAAAGAAACGCCGGGAGCATCCCGGTCTGGGCGAGGAAGGCATCTATCATCCGAAGGGCAGCGGTGATCCGCTGCCGGAAGGAACCACGCTGACCTTTGCTCTGGTCGGCAATCAGAACAGCGGAAAGACCACGCTGTTCAACCAGCTGACCGGTTCCAACCAGCACGTGGGCAATTTCCCCGGCGTCACGGTGGACCGGAAGGACGGAGGCATCCGCGGCCAGGCGAATACACGGATCACCGACCTGCCCGGCATCTATTCCATGTCCCCCTATTCCAGCGAGGAGCTGGTATCCCGGAACTTTGTGCTGAATGAAAAGCCGAAGGCCATCATCAACATCGTGGACGCGACGAACATTGAGCGCAACCTGTACCTGACCATGCAGCTGCTGGAAATGAACGTGCCGACGGTGGTCGCGCTCAACATGATGGATGAGCTGACCGGGAACGGCGGAACCGTCGATATCAACACGATGGAAGCGATGCTTGGCGTGCCGGTGGTGCCGATCTCCGCGGCCAAAAACGCCGGTGTGGACGAGCTGGTTCGCCATGCCCTGCATATTGCCCGATATCAGGAAAAACCGCTTCGTCAGGATTTCTGCGCCTCGGATGAAAACGGCGGCGCAGTACATCGCGCTCTCCATGCCGTCTCTCATCTGATCGAGGATCATGCCGAACGCTCGGGAATACCGCTCCGCTTTGCCGCCTCCAAGCTGCTGGAAGGAGATGCTTCGATCTGCGCGCAGCTGGAGCTGGATGACAATGAGAAGGAAGCGCTCGAGCACATCGCCGTTCAGATGGAATCCGAACGGGGAATGGACCGAAGCGCCGCCATTGCAGACATGCGTTTCCGGTATATCCGGAAGGTATGCGATGCCTGCGTGATCCGGCCGAAAGAAAGCCGTGAACACCTTCGCAGCCGGAGGATCGACAGAATCCTCACCGGGCGGTTCACTGCCATTCCATGTTTTATTCTGATCATGGCCCTAGTCTTCTTCCTGACCTTTTTCCTGATCGGTCCCTTCCTGCAGGATCTGCTCCAGCAGGGAATTGATGCGCTCGCCATGCTGGTGGAAAAAGCAATGGTCAGCGGAAATGTCAACAGTACGATTCAAAGCCTCGTCCTGGAGGGGATCTTTGAGGGCGTAGGGACCGTCATCAGCTTTCTTCCCATCATCGTGGTCATGTTCTTCTTCCTTTCCATTCTGGAGGACAGCGGATACATCGCCCGCGTGGCGTTTTTCATGGACAAGCTGCTGCGCAGAATCGGCCTTTCCGGCCGCAGCATCGTCCCCATGCTGATCGGCTTCGGATGCACGGTGCCGGCAGTCATGTCCACCCGGACGCTGCCGAGTGACCGGGACCGGCGGATGACCATCCTGCTGACGCCGTTCATGTCCTGCACCGCCAAGCTGCCGATCTATGGTTTCTTCGTCACCGCGTTCTTTCCGGGTCTTTCCTGGCTGATCATCACCGGATTGTATCTGCTGGGGATTCTGGTCGGCATCCTGGTCGCGCTGCTGTTCAAGCATTCCCTGTTCCGCGGGGAGGCCGTTCCCTTCGTCATGGAACTGCCCAATTACCGGCTTCCCAGTCCCCGGAACGTGTTGCAGCTTCTCTGGGACAAGTCGAAGGATTTTCTGCACAGGGCCTTCTCCGTCATTCTGATCGCCACGCTGGTCGTCTGGTTCCTGCGGACATTTGATTTTCAGCTGAACATGGTGGAGGATTCACGGAACAGCATCCTCGCAACCATTGCCGGTTTCATCGCCCCCGTCATGGTTCCCGCCGGGCTCGGAGACTGGCGGATTGTGACTTCCCTGATCAGCGGCTTCATGGCCAAGGAAAGCGTGGTCTCCGTCCTGCCGATGCTCTTCTCCTCTGCCCGGCTCATCACCGATGCCATCAGCACGCTGACCGCGGTTTGCATGCTGGTCTTCAGCCTTCTGTACACGCCATGTGTGGCCGCCGTCGCGTCCATCCGCAGGGAAATGGGACGGAAATGGGCCATCCTCGTCGTGCTTTGGCAATGCGGCCTGGCCTGGCTCGTTGCCACCGTCATTCATCTGCTCGGGCAGCTGTTCTGACCGGGGTTGCCTTTCTGAATTTCCGGAGGTAAAACGACATGAATATCTGGGATATGTTGATTCTCGCTTCGGTGCTGGCCGTGGTACTGCTTGCGCTGCGCAGCATCCGGAAGAGCAACGGAAAGAGCTGTTCCTGCGGGTGTGCCGACTGTCCGTCCGCCTCCCGCTGCAGGCGTTCTGCAAAAGAAGTTTTCGCAAAGAAGCCGTAATGAGGAGGTTTTTCGGTTGAATCGTCATTCTTTCTCTCACCGGGGATTCATGCTGGATGTCTGCCGTCATTTCATGTCCTGTGAGAACATCATGAAACTGCTGGATGCAGCCGAACTGCTGGGTCTGAACCGGATGCACTGGCACCTGACGGACGATCAGGGCTGGCGGATCGAGATTCCCCGTTACCCGAAGCTGACCCAAACCGGCTCCCGCCGCGGAGACTCCTTTTTCGGCGGCACTTCCGTTTCCGAGAACAACGATGGCTTCTATACCCGGGAGGACATCCGGCGAATCGTTGCCTATGCCCGCAGGCGCGGTATCGAAATCATTCCGGAAATCGAACTTCCGGGCCATGCTTCCGCGCTGCTGGCCGCATACCCGGATCTGGCCTGTCGCAGAACATCCGGCCCTGCCTGGCAGGAGCATGTGAAGATTTCCGGAGGAATCTTTCCGAATCTGATCTGTGCGGGAAGAGATGAAGTGATTCGTTTCATGGAGGATATCCTGGATGATGTCATGGAGCTTTTCCCCTTCCCGATCATCCATATCGGCGGGGATGAAGCCCTGAAAATCCGCTGGCGCCGCTGTCCGGACTGTCGGAGAAAGATGCGCAGGCTCGGGCTGGATTCCGAGGATGCCCTGCAGCGTTCTCTGGTTCTGGAGATCGGGCAGTATCTTGCGGACAGAGGACGGAAAACCATGGTCTGGAGCGACGTCCTCTCAGGCGGAAACCTGCCGTCCCATTTCATTGTCCAGCAATGGTGGAACGACGGGGAGAACGTCCGGCGCTTTATGCAGTCCGGAGGTACGGTCGTCTGTTCAGACAACCGGATCTGCTATCTGGATTATCCTTATGGCAGCATCGATGTGAAAACCATTCTGGAATATCCGGACATTCCGGACTATGCCCGCGGCTGTGAAGACCGGCTGCTGGGCTTCGAGTGTCCCCTGTGGACGGAGCGGATCAGCAACCTGCAGCAGGCTGCGTATCAGCTGTTTCCGCGTCTGACTGTCCTCGCGCTGAAGATGAGCGGAAGGGCGGTAAAGGAGCAGGACGGTTGCCTGGCTCAGGTGCGGGAGCTGGAGGGGAAGCTTGATGCAATGGGGCTCCGGGGAGCGCCGGAAACCGTCTGGATGCTTTCCCCGAAGGCGGCCGAGGAGAGCAGGCAGCAGGAGCATGATCGCGTTTTCAGTGAAGAGGCCATGCCCTACGTCCGACTGGAACAGCAGCTGACGCTGCTGGACCGGACAGAGCGGTTCATGAAGCAAATCGGTATTCCGGAGGATCTGCTGCTCCGCTCCGGAGATATCCTCCTGGCCGAACTGTACGGGGAGGATTTGCCTGCGGACGCGGACGGTGAAGCGGAGCTGATCCGTCAGATGATGATCGCAGTCAACAGCCGCAGCTACGGTGCTTGGAAAGATCTTCCGGAGGAAATCTGGCTGAATACAATGAAATGCTTTCCCCGTTTCATCGGGGAATACCGTCGGTCCTATGGGCGTAACGGCTTTGACAGGGGCTTCTGGACGACGCGGCAGATCGGCGCAAGGCTGTTCAGGATCGGAGAGCTGGAATACGAAATGGTGGAGGAACAGTCAGGGAAAAAGGAAATCAGCCTGCACATTCCGTCAGATGTTCTGCTGGAGCCGGAAAAGCTGAACGATTCCGTCGCTCATGCCCGCCGTTTCTTCCTGCAGTATTTCCCGGACTATGCGGATGCCCCGATTGTTTGCGAGTCCTGGCTCCTTTCACCGGCGCTTGAAGAAATGCTTCCCGCCTCATCCCGGATTCTGCGTTTCCGGAAGGCATTTGAGATCACGGAAACGGATCCGGAGGATGACGCCGCCCTGGAATGGGTCTTCCACGTGGCGGAAGGGCAGCGAAAGACGATGAAAGTCAAAAATTTCCCGGAGGATACGGTTCTGCAGCGCGAAATGAAGAAGCGCCTGCTGACCGGCCGGAATGCGGGTTCCGCCTCCGGCATCCTGGTACGTCCTTTCTGACTTTGCACATACTGAAAAATCGCCGCAATCCGCGGCGATTTTTCAGTCGATTCCATAGACCTGCATGGCGTTTGCCATGGTATAGGCGGCCACCTCTTCAGGATCTTCTTCCCTCAGTTCCGCCAGCTTCAGCCCGACAAAGCGAACGTTTGTCGGTTCGTTTCGGGTGCCCCGAACCGGTTCAGGCGCCATGTACGGGCTGTCGGTCTCGATCAGCAGGCGCTCCTTCGGAATCAGTTTCGCTGCTTCCTGCAGCTTCGGCGCCTTCCGGAAGGTCAGCGGCCCGGCAAAGGAAATATAATAGCCCAGTTTCAGGTATTCCTTCGCAATCTCCGCGCTGCCGGAAAAGCAGTGAATGATTCCGCCCGTAAGCCGGCTTTTCATGCCTTTCATGATTTCCAGCACGTCCCCGTGCGCGTCCCGGATATGCCATGCCACCGGCGCACCCAGTTCCCAGGCCAGCTCCAGCTGTCGGATACAAACCTCCTTCTGGATGTCCCGTGGGCTGAAATCATAATAGTAATCCAGACCGATCTCGCCGATTGCCCGGATGGCGCCTTCCCGGTACCATTGCCCGATCTCCGCCAGGTCGTCTTCCCGGAATCCCTTTGCCTCATGCGGATGAATTCCGCCCACTGCCACCGCGCCATCATGCCGCCTGGCAAATTCGATCACGCGGCGGGATGTGGCCATGTCGCTGCCAATCACGGCATACCGGGTAATGCCGTGCTCCCGCATGCGCGCAAGCACGGCTTCCCGATCCTCGTCAAACTTTTCCTCATCCACATGGCAGTGGCTGTCAAACCATTCCATCATCCGATAATTGCGCCGTCTTCGACGCCTTCCTCAATGCTGACCAGCTTCAGATTCCCCTGGCTGTCCATCGCGCTGAGAATCATGCCCTGGCTCTCAATGCCGGCAAGCTTCGCGGTCTTCAGGTTGGTGATTACCGCCACCTGGCGACCGATCAGCGTTTCCGGATCATAGTACTTCTGAATGCCGCTGACGACGGTTCTTTCGCCATCCGCTCCCAGGCTCAGGGTGAACTTCAGCAGCTTGCTGCTTTTCTCCACCTTCTCGCAGTGAAGCACCCGGGCAGCCTGAATCTTGCATTTGAAGAAATCATCGATGGAGATCTCCGCCGGATATTCCGGCTCCTCGTGGCCGGACTTTTTCTCCTTCTTGTCCGCAGCCTTCTGCTCCTTCTTTTCCTGCTTGGCCTGCGCCTTTTCTTCCTTTTTGTCCGCCTTGTCCTCCGGCCCGCTCAGCGCTTCCAGTTCCTTGTTCACATCGATGCGCGGGAAAAGCGCTTCGCCCTTTCTGACCCGGATGCCGTCCGGCAGCTTCCCGAAGCAGCTCAGGGAGTCCCACGTCTTCAGCCGATCATCCTGAAGACCGATCTGCTCAAAGATTCTGGCGGGCGTGGAGGGCATAAACGGACCGATCAGCACCGCGACGAAGCGTACGCACTCCGCCAGCGTCAGCAGTACGTTGCCCAGCAGGCCTTTCTTTTCCGGATCCTTGCCGAGCACCCAGGGCTGTGTCAGATCGATATACTTGTTGCACTCCCCGATCACCTTCCAGATCTCCGTCAGTGCCTGGGAAAACTGCAGCTTGCCCATCTGCAGATCCACCTGGGCCGGCAGATCCGCGCAATGCTTCCGGAGCGCCTCTCCGGTCGGTTCCTCCGTATCTCTGTCCCAGGCGGGCATGATGCCGTCGAAATATTTCTCGATCATCGCGACCGTCCGGCTGACCAGGTTGCCCAGGTCATTGGCCAGATCCGCATTCATCCGTGTCAGGAATGATTCATTGGTATAGTTTCCGTCCGCACCGAAAGGCATCTCCCGCATCAGATAATACCGCAGCGGATCCACACCGTACCGGGCGACGATGGGCTGGGGATAAACCACGTTGCCCTTGGACTTGCTCATCTTATCCGTTCCGAAGAGGAGCCAGCCATGACCGAAGACCTGTTTGGGCAGCGGCAGCCCCAGCGCGTGCAGCATGATCGGCCAGTAAATCGTATGGAACCGGACGATCTCCTTGCCGACCAGATGTACATCCGCCGGCCAGTATTTTTGGAAGAGTTCATCGTGCTCCGTTCCGTAGCCCAGCGCCGTAATATAGTTGGAAAGCGCATCAATCCAGACATAAACCGTGTGTTTCTGGTCGAAATCCACCGGAATGCCCCACTTGACGCTGGTACGGCTGACGCACAGATCCTGCAGGCCGGGGCGCAGGAAATTGGTCAGCATTTCATTTGCCCGCTTGGCCGGCTGAATGAAATCGGGATGCTGCTCAATATACTCGATCAGCCAGTCCTGATATTTGCTCATCCGGAAGAAATAGCTTTCTTCCTGCATCGGCTGACAGGGCCGTCCGCAGTCCGGACAGACCTTCACGCCGTCCTTCTCTTCCAGCTGGGTCGGTGTCCAGAAGCTCTCGCACGGGGTGCAGTACATGCCTTCGTATTCCGCCTTGTAGATATCCCCCTGCTCCCAGAACTTGCGGAAAATCTGCTGAACCACCTTGATATGGCGTTCCTGCGTTGTGCGGATGAAATCATCATATTCGATGTTCATCAGCTTCCAAAGTTCCTGCGTCTCCGCCACGATTTTATCCACATATTCGATCGGCGTCACGCCGGCTTCCGCGGCCTTCTTCTCGATCTTCTGGCCATGCTCGTCCGTTCCGGTCAGGAAATATGTATCATACCCCTGCATTTTTCTGAAGCGCGTCATGGTATCGGCAGCCACGGTCGTATACGTATGACCGATGGTCATGTTGCCTGAAGGATAATAAATCGGGGTGGTAATGTAAAATGTTTTGCGCTCCATGGGGATGCCTCCTTCGGAAAAATAAAATAAACGGGCTGCTGCGGCGCAACAGCCCGTGAATACCGGGTTCGATTACTGAGCTTCGGCCGCAGTCTCAACCGGATAGACGGAGACCTGCTTGCGATCCTTGCCCAGGCGTTCGAAGCGGACAATACCGGTGGTCTTGGCGAACAGGGTATCGTCCTTGCCGATGCCTACGTTGTGGCCGGGATGGATATGGGTGCCGCGCTGCCGGACAAGAATGTTGCCGGCCAGGGCCATCTGCCCGTCCGCCCGCTTCGGTCCAAGGCGCTTGGATTCGCTGTCGCGGCCGTTCCGGGTGGAGCCCATTCCCTTTTTATGAGCAAACTGCTGCAGATTAAGCTTCATCATCGTCGTTTCCTCCGTTCTTTACTGAAACATACTTTTCAGGTGAACCTGAACATTTCGCGGATATTCCTCCGCCAGATCGGACAGCCCCTGTTTCAGGGCGCCCATCAGAATCTGCGCCTTCGCGTTTTCCTCCGGCGAAACCACCGGAAGCTGAAATGCGAGAATGCCATCATCGTTCTCCGTCACCAGAGGCACGATGCCGCATACCGTTTCCATCGCGTTCACGCAGGTGCATCCGAGGATCGAAACCGCGGCACAGATGATATCCCTGCCCGCTTCGGCCCGACCGCTGTGCCCGATAATCCGGCACCCGGTCAGCCCGTCCTTCCCCTGATACAGCGTCGCGGAAATCATTACGCGTTGATCGCGGTGATTTCCACCTTGGTATAGGGCTGACGATGGCCGATCTTCCGGCTGGAGTCCTTCTTGCTCTTGTACTTGTAAACGGTGATCTTTTCACCCTTTACCTGGCCCAGCACTTTGCCTTCGACCTTCGCGCCGTTCAGCACGGGGTTCCCGACTTTCACTTCACCGTCTCCGCCGATCATCAGTACATCGAAACTGATCGCGGAATTGTCTTCCTGGTTTACCTTGTCGATGTAAATCACATCACCCTGGGATACGCGGTATTGCCGGCCGCCCGCTGCGATAATCGCATACATTAGGACAGCACCTCCTGATTTCAAACTCGCCGGGATTCCGAGGTTGCGCCCACAGACGCATTGGACATACCTCTCCCGAGCGGCACTTGAACAGAATATCACGTCACGCCTTTTCTGTCAAGGATATTTGGATGCAATAATTGATGAGAATAATTGTCTTAGGCTAACTGCAACCGGGAAAAACTGGCTTAAACAAGGCCGGTTCCCTGATCGGAACCGGCCTTATCTTTTGCGCTGTAGATGTTTTTTACTGATGCTGTTTTTTCAGCAGCTCTTCCCATTCCTTCACGACGCTGCGGTCAGCGAAATAATCGATCCGCATGGCCTTTTCCACCCTGGCCAGCGTATTGCCTGTCACTTCCCGGGCCTTTTCGTTGCCGGCCGCCATGATGTCGTATACGGCGTCGATATCCTTTTCCCACTTTGCCCGCGACTCCCGGATCGGTGAAAGCGTTTCCTCCAGGATGCTGATCAGGAACTTTTTGCACGTTCCGTCTCCCAGCCCGCCGCGGCGGTAGTGATCCTTCATCTCATCCAGATTTGCATAATCCGGAAGGAACTTTGCGAAGTGCTCTTCCCGACAGAAGGCATCCAGATAGGTGAAGACCACGTTCCCTTCCGTATGGCCCGGATCCTCGATCTTCAGGTGCTGCGGGTCGGTGAACATCTTGCCGTTCACCTGCTGCTTCACCGTCTTGGCACTGTCGGAGAGATAGATGCAGTTGCCCAGGGATTTGCTCATCTTGGCCTTCCCATCAACACCGGGCAGGCGGCGCTGCGTTTCATTCTCCGGAATCATCGCCTCCGGCAGCACCAGCGTATTCCCATAAATCCGGTTGAACTTTTCCACGATCTCCCGGGTCTGCTCCAGCATGGGAAGCTGATCTTCCCCGACAGGCACCACCGTCGCATCGAATGCGGTAATGTCCGCCGCCTGGGAAACGGGATAGGTAAAGAATCCGGCAGGCAGGCCTTCATCCGCAAATCCGCGCATCTGAATCTCCGCCTTGACGGTGGGGTTCCTGCTGAGCCGCGCGGTCGTCACCATGTTCAGATAATAGAAGGTCAGCGCATGCAGCGCCGGAAGCTGGGACTGAACACAGATGGTCGTCTTCTCCGGATCGATCCCGACAGAAAGATAGTCCAGCACCACATTGACAATGTTCTCCCGGATCTTGCCGGGATTGTCCGCATTGTCCGTCAGCGCCTGATCATCCGCGACCATGATATAGATCTGATCATATTCCCCGGAGTTCTGTAACTCCACCCGCCGCTTCAGTGATCCGACGTAATGCCCCAGGTGCAGCCGCCCGGTTGGCCGGTCCGCGGTCAGAATAATCTTCTTTTTCTCATTGCCCATCAGTGTGTTCCTCCCATGTGAATTAGCATCATCAGAAAGATAGTATACAATAACCCGGGATAAAATGGAAGCGGAACATCCCGCCTTCAATCCGTCTTTTGCAGTCGGATATCCGGCAGCAGTATTGCCGTTTCCTCTTCATCCTCCTCCGCCTGCCAGGCGACAATATACCGGATTTCTCCGTCCCGAACCTGATATCCCTGACGTTCCAGGGCGGAAAGCCGCTCCCTGAATGCCGCCGAATAGCGCACCAGCGTTTCGCCTTCCTCGCTCCGAAGGCCGTCCCTGACCGGCAGCAGCTTCATCCCTGCCCGCAGACGAAGGATCCGCTGCTTCTTCCCCCGGAAAAAGCCCAGAACTACATCCCGATGGCCCAGCTGCATCAGGATCGTTTCCGGCTCTGAGTAGACGCGGTCATTCTTCTCCCTGCGCAGGCCTTCGAACGAGAAAGTATCAAACGCGCTCATCGTGGTATGGATTTCCAGGCTTTTTTTCGCCCGCGTCATCCCCACATATACCGTCCGCCGTTCTTCATCTCCGCGCAGTTCCGTACCGTCAAGCAGCAGAAGCACATGATCGAATTCCCTGCCCTTGGCCCGATGGATGGTGGAAACGGTCACCTGCCCTGAAAAATTCTCCTGCCCATCCTCCAGCGAGGATTCCTGCAGATATTCCTGCAAATCGCGCCGGTATTTCCTTCTGTTCACCCGCTCAAAGCCTTCCAGCAGCTTCATGCATGCCGGTAAACAGGAACTATCTCCCCATTTGTCCATCAGGTCTCTTTTCGCCTGCTTCCAGGTATTCTCATCGATCATAGGACCGTCTCCCGATCGATCCAGCTGCCTGAAAAAGAATCTGAATTCCGCCAGATTTGTCAGTAAAAAGCCCTCATTGGACTGGATCAGGCTGCACCGGATCCCCATATGGCGCAGGAGTCCTGTCATCCTCTCCGCCTGCTCGTTGGTCCGGGTCAGCACACATATGCTGCCTCCCGTCCCGTAGCTTCGCAGCCTTTCCGCCACCGGAGTAATCAGGCATCCGCCGGTATATCGGCAAACCGTTACGCTTCCCACCTCCCGGGCCATCGCCCGAATCGCTCCCTTCTTGGCCCGATACCGAATCGTCCGGGAAAAGGCATTGGCCATGTCCACGATCGCCCGGTCGCTCCGGTAATTTTCTGTCATTTCCACCATTCTGGCGCCATGGTCTGCAACCAGGGAGAGCATATGTCGCGAGCTGGATCCGCGAAAATCATAGATATTCTGGTCATCGTCCCCGACGGCGATCACCCGCATGTTTTCATTTCGCTTCATCAGTGCCTGCACCAGTGCGAATTCATCACCGTCCATATCCTGTGCTTCATCAATCACCAGCACGGATTTTGTGATTCGTCCGATCTCCACCTCGCCGTTTTCAATCATCAGCGCCGCGCTGCGAACCGCAGTGGCCGCTTCCTCCAGATTGCCGATCCGGCCCAGCAGTTCGAAGCAATAGGAATGGAACGTCCGGATTTCCACGAAATGTGCAGCATTTCCGATCAGCGCCAGCAGCCGGGACTTGAATTCCGTCGCTGCCGCACGCGAGAATGTCAGCATCAGCATCTGCTCATGCTTGACATCTTCCAGCATCATCAGAGATGCCAGCTTATGCACCAGCAGTCGGGTTTTTCCGCTCCCCGGACCGGCCGCCACAACGATCAGTGAAGAGTGATCATCATCGATAATTTCCCGCTGCGTCTGAGAAAGGGTTCCGAACAGCTTTTCATACTTTTCCGGCGTAATGTTCCGGTTAATCTCTCCCCGGCGGTTCCCCTTGAAATACTTGGCCAGAAAGCCGCGATAATCCATCTGGAAATAGTCCCCGACAAACCGGAGCGCCTCCTGATAATCCCGAACCATCAGATGCGCGTACTCACCGACAATGTGAATCTGCTGAACCCGTTGCTGATAAAACTCGTTCAGCAGCCGGTAATCCTCCGCCTTATAACGGATCCGGTTATCCATCTCCAGTCGTTGTATCTGCATCGCGTTATAGGATACCAGAAAACCACCCTCCAGCGTCATCGCCCGGATCTTGCTCAGGAACAGCAGCGCCTGTTCCACGTCCCCGGTGGTCGCCTCATACA
>OCVV012845935.1_pt1 | contig 24339 bp, 23 predicted proteins | sample 1539721 | NCBI WGS metagenome assembly OCVV01 (sample SAMN02144230, study PRJEB22623) | gut metagenome | biome: sheep rumen | host: Ovis aries | place: New Zealand
CACCCGCTTCGACGACATCAGCTACAAGGAAGTCATTTCCCGCGGCCTCAAGGTCATGGATACCGCAGCCGTCGCCCTCTGCATGGAAAATAACATGCCCATCTTCGTGTTCAAGATGGAAAAGGGCAATTTGACCCGCGCGGCTATCGAAGGCGACCTCGGCACCCTGGTCCACTGCTAACCCTCTTCGTCATCCCCGGTTGTTTATTTATATTTTTTGCTAGAAAGAAGGGGTCTAACTTGAGATCCTAAAACCTATAACCTGTAACCTAAAACCTATTATGGCAGACTACACCGAAAAAATGGACAAGGCCATCGAGGCCACCGAACGTGAATTTTCCAAGATCCGCGCAGGCCAGGCTAGCCCCGCGATTCTGAACGATGTGCGCATCGACTACTATGGCACGCCCACCCCGATTTCTCAGGTGGCAAAGATTTCCGTGCCCGAACCCCGCATGCTCCTGGTGACCCCCTGGGAAAAGCAGCTCGTGGATACCATCGACAAGGCGATCCTCGCCGCAAACATCGGCGTGACCCCCATGAAGGATGGCAACTGCATCCGCGTGACGCTCCCCATCCTTACCTCTGAACGCCGTCAGGAACTGGCCAAGGTGGCCCGCAAGCACGCCGAAGAAGGTCGTGTGGCAATCCGCAACATCCGTCGCGACGCCAACGATGCCATCAAGAAGAACAAGGACCTGCCCGAAGACGAAGTCAAGAAACAGCAGGACGAAATCCAGAAGGCTACCGACAAGTATATCGCAAAGATTGACGCTCTCCTTGCCGAAAAGGAAGCGGACCTCCTGAAGGTGTAGTCCGGAGCGGCAGTGGCTAACCAGCTGAGACATGTGGCCATCATCATGGACGGCAACGGGCGTTGGGCCCGCAGCCGCGGCTTGGAGCGTTTTCTGGGGCACCGCAAGGGGACCCAGGCCACCATCGATGCCGTTGAAGTGGGCGTGAACCTCAAGCTGGAACACATGACGCTTTACGTGTTCAGTTCCGAGAACTGGGGTCGCCCCAGCAAGGAAGTGGATTACCTGATGAACCTCCTCATCGAGATGGTGGTCAAAGAAATCCCCGACCTCATGGAAAAGAACGTGAAGCTCACGGTCATCGGGAACATGGAACGCCTGCCAGAGAAACCCCGCGCAAGCCTCCAGTCTGCCATCGACAAGACGGCGAACAACACGGGCATGCAGTTGAACCTGGCCATCTCGTACGGTGGCAGGCTCGAAATCGTGGATGCGGCGAAGGCCATTGCCGCGCAGGTGCAGGCGGGTAAGCTCAAGATCGAGGATATCGACGAGACTGTATTTGCAAAGAATTTGTACTTAAAGGGCGCTCCCGATCCGGATCTGGTCATCCGCACCGGCGGTGAATTTAGGCTTTCGAACTACCTGCTCTGGCAGGCGGCCTATAGCGAGTTCTATGTGACGGACACGCTTTGGCCCGACTTTACCAAAGAGGAGTTCCTGAAGGCTGTGGAGTTTTTCAAAACCCGCGAAAGAAGGTTTGGGAAGGTGTTGCATGAGTAATCTGGCTCAGCGTTTGATAACGGCGTTTATCGCCATTCCGATAGTGTTCTTTTTGCTGTGGTTCAGCGACTACAGTCGTATCGGGCTTATGTGCTTCTTGGCTGGCGTGGGCGCCTGGGAATGGGCGGGCATGGCCTCCAAGATGTACAAGGGGCCGGACACACGCTATCTTTCTTTTGCGTCGTCCTTGGCTTTGACCCTTGCGTGGACGCTCTCCAAGGGCGGCTATTTCGGACTGCCCGCGGTGCCTTACGTGGTGGGCATGACTTTCCTGGTGATTTTTGCCATCTACATTGGTGTGGCCTACGCCAAGGTGGAAATTGACCATCTGTTCCCTTGGCTGGTGATGCAGCTGGGAGCTCCGCTGTACGTGGGCCTCTGGGGCGGCATGAACGTGCTCATGATGGGCAACGGTCAGGGTTTTGAACATTGCTATGCCTTTATCTTGGTGATGACATCTGTGTGGATGTGCGATACGGTGGCCTATTTCTTCGGGAAATTCGCCGCAGGCAAGGGCCCCTTCGGGCGTCACCCCTTTGCACCCAGCATCAGCCCCAAGAAAACTTGGGAAGGAAGCGTCGCTGGTTCTATCGCCACCATTGCCTGGGTGGCCTACTGGGCCAAGTGCAGCGCTGCCCTCAGTTGCTTTAGCGTAGAAATTGACTGGACCCGGGCCGTTATTCTCGGCGTGCTCGTCACGGTGGCGGGCCAGGCCGGCGACCTCTTGATGAGTGCCCTCAAGCGCTGGAGCGGAACCAAGGATTCCGGCAATTTGTTCGTGGGTCATGGCGGAGTGCTTGATCGCTGCGATTCGTTCTACCTCGCGGCCCCTGCCCTTTATCTGCTCATGGATTTTTTCAAGAATATTGCTTAATAGGTGGACTTTATGAAATCCAAGTTTCTTGTCGGGGCGTGCGCTTTGGTGATGGCCCTTGGTTTTACCGCATGTGACGACAGCAGTTCTACAAGCTCTGATACGGGTACGACGACTACGGAACCCGGTGGAAGCGACAACGCTAAGGATAACGCCAATCCTGGCGACATCTGCGGAGCCAAGCCCGAAGCTGGGTGCAACTTCAAGAAAGAAGACAAGGTCTGGAAGTTCATATACAAGGACTGGAATTACATTGACATTTACACATGGACCGATGATTCCACTGTTGAATTCAAGGAATGCATGAACGCCTACCACATGGATAGGAACGATTCGACCTACACGAATGTGACTCGTGACGAAATGTTCGAGAAGGTGATGGCTGATTGTGAGTCCTTCGCTGATACCGAAGGCGGAAACTAAGGAATTGTGATTATGAAAAATGTTGTTCTTCTCGGTGCGACCGGTTCTATCGGAACCTCTAGCGTCGATGTGATTTTGCAACACTCTGATATTTTCAAGCTGTATGCCGTTGCCGCCAACAGCAGTGTGGCGAAGGTGGCCGAAATTGTGCGCAAGTTCAAGGTGGAACGCGTGTGCATGTTCGACCCGAATGCTGCGAAAGAGTTGGAAAAAGAGCTGGGCATGCCTGTGCTCGCCGGCATGGAAGGCCTGTGCGAACTGGCCGCCGACCCCAAGGCCGATATCATCATCAACGCCCTGATGGGTGCTGTGGGTTGCCTCCCCACCATTACCGCTATCGAACACGGAAAGCACGTGGCCCTTGCCAACAAGGAAACCATGGTCATGGCGGGCCCGGTCATTTGGGACAAACTTGCTGAGAATCCTAAGTCTTTCATCACTCCGATTGACTCTGAACACAGCGCCATTTTCCAGTGCCTTTCCGGACGCCCCGAAAAGGAAGTGGAGTTCCTGGAAATCACCGCTTCTGGCGGACCTTTCCGGGAGTGGCCTATCGAAAAGTTTGAATCCATCACCGTGGCCGACGCCCTGAATCACCCGGTGTGGAGCATGGGCAAGAAGATTACCATCGACTCTGCTTCCATGATGAACAAGGGCCTGGAAGTTCTGGAAGCCCATTTCTTGTTCCACATCCCTTACGAACAGATCAAGGTGGTGGTTCACCCCCAGTCCATGGTGCATTCCCTGGTGCAGTTCCGGGACGGTTCCTTGATGGCTCAGCTGGGCGCTCCCGACATGCGCATTCCTATCCAGGTGGCGCTTACCTGGCCCGACCGCCTGCCGCTGGAGACCAAGCGTCTTGATTTGCCGACGCTGGCAAAACTCACCTTCTTCGAGCCGGACTTTAACAAGTTCCGCTGCCTCGCCCTGGCTTTTGAAGCGGGACGTCGTGGCGGTATTGTTCCGGCCATGATGAACGCGGCCAACGAGGTGCTGGTTGACGCCTTCCTCAAGGGAAACCTGAAGTTTACCGACATCCCGAAGCATGTGGAAACCATCATGGCGGGCGCTCCTACGGTCTCTGGCCACCTGACCCTGGACCAGGTTCTCGAAGCCGACGCCGAAGCCCGCAGGCTTACCGCTGCGCTTATCAAATAGTTGATTTCTACATTTTGCCTCGATGGAATCCATTCTTGACAATGTTTTGATGTTTGTGCTGGGCCTTATCGGGCTGAGCTTTCTCGTGACCATTCACGAGCTGGGCCATTTTTTGGTGGCCAAGTGGAACAATGTCAAGGTGAACACTTTCAGCATCGGCTTTGGCAAAAAACTTATCAAGTTCCGCCACGGCGAAACGGAATATTGTCTGTCGGCCATACCCTTTGGCGGTTATGTGGCCATGGCGGGGGAGAACCCGGACAAGCTTAAAGAGGGCCAAGTTCCCGACGAGCGGGATTTTGTGGCCAAGTCGGTGGGAGCCCGCGCGGCCATCGCCTTTGCGGGGCCCTTCATCAACATCGTTTTTGCCTTTTTGCTTTTGATGATGCTCTACATGGTGGGTGTCGAAGAGGCCGACAACAAGAATCTTATTGTGGGCTTTGTGGCGAATGATTCTTCCGCAGAAATTGCGGGCATCCAGCCTGGCGATACCATTACCGCCATGAACGAAAAGCCTACCCAGGGCTGGGACGATTTTCGGGAACAGATTGGCGTGAGCCTCGGTGCCGAGGTGGTGTTGGAAGTCCATCGGGGTGGCGCTCCGCTGAACATTACCGTGGTGCCCCAGGAACTGGTGATTCCTGCCCAGGATTCTACGGGCAAGCCCATCAAGATGGGCATTGGCGATATCGGGATTTACCCCCGCAACCGCGTCATGGTACGGCTTCCGCCAGTGGCTGGCTCTGCCGCCGAAAAAGCCGGAATTCTCCAGAATGACACCATTTTTGAGATTAACGGTGAACACATTTCCCGCTACGAAGAAGTGGTGCGTATTATTGACGGAAGCAAGGGCGAGCCTGTAAACATTACGGTCATTCGAAACGGCGATACCCTTACCAGGGAACTCACCCCAGTTTATAATGAAGAATACGACCGTTATATGGTGGGAATCCAGATGGGCTACGTGCTTTTCCGCGAGACAAAGATTGTGCGCCGTGGCCCTGTCGAAGCCTTTACGAAAACTTGCGCCACCAGCTGGAAAATGACCACCAGCATCTTCCGCTATTTCAAGCGTATGTTCCAGGGACAGGTCAAGGTCGATGCCTTCTCTGGTCCGGTTTCCATCGTGGCCGTGATGGGTAACGTTTGGATGAGCGGTTTCCAGGACTTTTTGATGCTCCTTGCGCTCATCAGCATCAATCTGGGCGTGATGAACCTGCTTCCGCTGGCGATTACCGACGGCGGGCTCCTAATGTTCCTCGGAATTGAAAAACTCAGGGGAAAACCCCTTTCTACCAAGACCCAGAGCATTATCCAGAATGTCGCCGCCGCCTTCTTCATCAGCTTCTTCGTGTTCATCACGATTCTGGATTTTAGCAAGCTTTCGCTTTTTTTGAAATAAATTTCAAATTTTACTTGACATTTTGTGTCGTCGTGTCGATACTATATTTAGAGGCGAAAGTTTTTTTTGCTGTCGAGTAGATTGTAAAAAAGGATGATGGAATGAAATTTTTACATACGGCGGACTTGCATATCGGGAAAAGTGTATGCGAACATTCGATGCTCGACGAACAGAGGCATATCCTGGCGAGCATCCTGGAGGCGGTTAGGGGAGAAAAACCCGATGCGCTCCTGGTAGCGGGGGATGTTTATGACAAGTCGGTGCCCAGCGCCGAGGCGGTTGCCGTTCTGGACGACTTTTTGGTGCGGCTATCCGAGACTGGCACAAAGGTGTTTGTGTTGAGTGGAAACCACGATTCGGCGGAGCGCATAGCCTTTGGCGGCCGCCTTATGGAAGATCGGGGCGTGCACATGTCACCGGTTTATAGTGGCGAGTTTGCTCCCGTGACCTTGCAAGATGAATTTGGCGAGGTGGATGTGTGGATGCTCCCCTTTGTGCGTCCTGCGACGGTACGCGCCTGCCTGGGCAGCGACGAAGAGCGGGACCAGGTGACGGATTACACCTCTGCCATGCGTATGGCGATTGCCCAGATGCATTTTACGCCGGGGCGTCGCAACGTGCTTCTGGCACACCAGTTTGTGACGGGTGCCGAACGGAGCGATTCAGAGGAAAACGTGGGAGGCCTCGACAACGTGGATGCCTCTGTTTTCGATGGCTTTGACTATGTAGCCCTCGGGCATATTCACAAACCTCAGAACGTGGCGAAAGATGCGGCCGGAAATGCCCGCGTGCGCTACAGCGGAACGCCTCTCAAGTATTCCTTGTCGGAAGCAAACCACAAGAAATCCTTGACGGTGGTGGAACTTGCAGGAAAATCTGCAGATGGGCTTGCCGGGATAGAAGTTCGAGAGATTCCGCTGACACCCAAGCATGATGTTCGTGAAATCAAGGGAACGTTTGCAGAGCTTGTTTCGCCGGAATTTCAGCGGAGGCAGTTGGCCGAAGGCCTTGAACTCGATGATTTTGTTTATGTAAAACTCACGGACGAAAATGACGTGCCTGATGCGGTCTTGAAATTGCGCGGAATATACCCGAACTTGATGATGCTGGATTATGACAACGAACGCACCCGCAATCAGCATGTTACGGTAGGCGACGGAAAGGTGGAGCAGAAGACCCCGATGGAACTTTTCGGGGAATTCTTTAGCGACATGACCAAGCGCGAATTGAACGAAGAGGAATGTTCGTTCGTGCAGGACATCATTGATGGCATTTGGGAGGAAAAATGAGACCGACCAAGCTTGTAATTTCTGCTTTTGGCCCTTATGCGGATCGAACGGTCATTGATTTGGACAAACTCGGAGCAAATGGGCTCTACCTGATTTCGGGCGATACAGGAGCCGGTAAGACGACCCTTTTTGACGCCATTACCTATGCCCTGTTTGGCCGTGCCAGCGGTGAAAACCGTGATGATGCAAAGTTGTTCCGTTGCCTGAATGCAAAACCTGAAACTCCAACACTTGTGGACTTGACCTTTGTCTATGCAGGCAGGGAATATCGCGTGGTGCGCAATCCCGAATACGAACGCCCCAAGGCTCGTGGTGAAGGCTTTACAAAGGAGCCTGCATCCGTCACGTTCTATTACCCTGATGCAAGCGGTAAACAAGGGCCAACGAGCCGTTCCGTGAGCAAGGAAAAGGATGTTACCGCCGTAGTGCAAGAAATCATCGGGATTGACCGCGACCAGTTTACGAAAATCGCCATGATTGCCCAGGGCGACTTTATGAAGGTGCTGCTTTCGTCCACCGACGATCGCAAGAAAATTTTCCGCAGAATTTTCAAGACGGACAAGTTCAACAACTTGCAGGAGGAACTCAAGAAACGGGCTGCTGAAATAGAAAAGCTTTGCAGCGGGAGCGAATCGGCTGCAAACACCCTGGTTGCGCAAATACAATGTTCCGGCACATCTGCCAATGCGGCGGAGCTGGATCGTCAGAAAAACTTGGCGACCCAGAAACAGGTATCGGATTGGCAGGGCGTTTGTGACCTGGTGCAGGCTCTTCTTGCTGAAGATGACGAATCGTCGCAAAAGTTGAGGGCTGAAGCAGATGAAAGTAGCAGGCATCTTGCCGATATGGACAAGGAGCTTGGTCGCGCCCAGAATGTAGAAAGGATTCGTGAGTCATTTAAAAAGGCGTCAGGTGATCTTGAAACCCTTTTGCCGAAGCTGGAACCGTTGAAGGTTGCAAAAACTGCTGCCGAAGGCAAACAGCCGGAGCGCGACCAATTGCAGGAACAGATTACGACTCTCAGGAATTCACTTCCGGAATACGACAAACTGGAATCGTACCGCTCCGACGCAGTCAAGAAGGAAATCGAGTGTAAAAATCTTAAGGGATTGCTCCAGAAGAATCACGAAGAAATTGATTCGCTCAAGGCGAATATCGAACTTCTTGAAAAAGATTTCAAAGACCTTGGTGATGCAGGCGCAAAGAAGCAGGAATTGCTGGCCCAACTCGAGAAACTTTCGGCCAGGCAGGAGGACTTGCAGAAGGTGGGCAAGAATGTCAAGGAATTGTCCACGCTAGGCGAAGCGTTTGAAAGTGCGAAGAAGGCATACGTCGATGCCGATAAAGCCTATCAAGAAAAGCAGGCTGAGTACGAGGCGAAAAACCGTGCCTTCTTGAATGAGCAGGCGGGAATTATGGCCGATGCGTTGGTGGATAATGAGCCCTGTCCGGTATGCGGTTCTACGCACCATCCCCATAAGGCGTGCAAGTCCGTAGATGCTCCCAGTCAGGCGGAACTGGAACAGCTCAAAAGGGCCTTGTCGGGGCTGGAATCTGACCGTAGCGAAAAGAGTGGCCTCGCATCGCAGGCAAAGGGAAAGTTCGAAGAAAAACAGACCGCCGTACAGGCGCTGGTGCAGGAACTTTTCGGTGACTGCAGCTTGGAAGACGCCCGGGAACGGGGTAATGGGGAATATGCCGAAAACCGCGAAAAAATGAATGTGCTGACTAGTGCAAAAACTGAAGAAGAACGACGGGACAAGCGCAAGGCCTTCCTGGAAAAAACGATTCCCGAAAAGCGAACTGAACTTGAAAAATTGCAGGCTGCGGCAATTGGACTGGAAAAGCAAATTTCGGGTCTAAGCGCCGAAGTGGAGTCTTCCAAGAAGGCGGCAGAAGACCTTTCAAAAAAGCTGCCCTTTGAAAACAAGACGGAAGCCGAAAAGCAGATTCGCGAAATCCAGGCAAAGCTTGATGAATCCAAGCGCGAACTGGAGAAAGCTACTGCCGCATTTACTGAATGCGAAAAGCAGGTGAACGAGCTGAAGGCAAGCAAGTCAACGCTTGCTTCTCAGCTGGAAGGCGCTCCGGAATACGACCTTGTAGCTCTGCAGGCAAGCCGTGAACAGGCCGCCGCAGCGCACAATGCGCTTGCGCATTCGCAGAACGAAGTTTCTGCCCGTCTTGCCCAGAACCGGAGTGTACTTGAACAGATTGGCAAGACGGTGGGTGCGCTGGGCGAGCAGCTCCGCAGACGCGGCTGGATCAAGAATCTGTCCGATACCGCCAACGGAGGGCTTTCAGGTCAGGGCAAGGTGATGCTGGAGACCTACGTGCAGGCGTCTTACTTTGACCGCATTGTGAACCGTGCCAACATCCGTTTTCGCATACTTTCCAACGGCCAGTATGAACTGGTTCGCCGTATCGAGGCCGCCAATAACAGGAGTCAGAGTGGACTTGACTTGAACGTGCTGGATCATTCCAGCGGCAGGCAGCGCGATGTAAAGACGTTGAGCGGTGGCGAAAGCTTCTTGGCGTCCCTTTCCCTTGCCTTGGGCCTTGCCGACGAGGTGCAGAGTTCTGCAGGCGGAATCCAGCTGGATACCATGTTCGTGGACGAAGGGTTCGGTTCTCTCGACGATGAAAGCTTGAAGCTTGCTATCAATACCTTGCAAGGCCTTGCCGGCGAAAATCGCCTAGTGGGCATTATCAGTCACGTGAACGAACTGGAACACAAGATTGACAAGATTGTCCGGGTGAAAAAGGACGAAAACAAAATCAGTCGGGTGACGATAGAAGTGTAATTGGGGTAGGCGCTTCGGCGCCTATTTTTTCAGGCACTTTTCGTAGGCCTGGACTTGCCGCTCGATAATGCCGTCCCAGGTGAAGCATTCGGCGATGCGCTTCTGGGCGCCGGCGAGTAAGTCCCTTACGAGGCCGGCGTCCGAGGAGAGCTTCTTGAAGGCGCTGGCGAGGGCTTCCGGGGACTTTTCAGGGACCAGGATGCCCGAGACGCCGTCAACGACTACGTCCGGAATTCCTCCGACGTTGCTCGCGACTACGGGGAGGCCAAGCTCCATCGCTTCGATGAGCACTACGCCCAGTCCTTCGGTATCGCCCTTGCTATCGACGATGGCGGGAAGCGTAAAGACGTTGGCGGTCTTGTATTCGTTGGCAAGTTCCTCCGGCGAAAGCTTGCCCGTAAAGATGATTTCGGCAGATTCCGGAGGCATGCTGGCGGCTTGCTTCTTCAGTTCTTCCGTCAGGTCTCCCACGCCCACGATGCGGATTTCGAACTGGTCCCTGGGCAGGTACTTGGCGGCTTCGATGAGGTAGCAGATGCCCTTGCGCTCGATGTGCCGCCCTACGAACAGGATCTTGAATTTGCCGTTTATGGCGTGAGGCTCGGGGGTTTTAGGGGAGTCTCCCCTAGGTGAGGGGGTAGCGGAAGCCGAGGCTGGAGCGAGGGGGAGGCTTCCCCCTTCCACTGCCTCTCGCCTCTCGTCTCTCGTCTCTCGTCTCTCGTCTAAAGTCGTCCCGTACGGACTCCATTCCACATCGACGTTCCGGATGGCCTTAATTTTGCCGGCGGTAAAGCTGGAGTTGGCGAACACGGCCTGGGCCTGCCCGATGGCGAATTTCAGGAGGGGTTTCACCCATTTCTTTTTGCGGATGAGCAGCAGTTCCGCCCCGTGGAAATTCAGCACCAGCGGGATTCTGAACAACTTAGCAGCTCCGAGGGCGATGTAGGCGTGGGGGAATGGCCAGTGGGCGTGGATGATGTCAGGGCGCCACTTGCGGCAGATGGCAAGGCACTTGAAAAATCCGCTGATGATGTAGGGGATGGCGAGGAGTTGCAGCCAGGGCTTGCTTGCCATCTTGGAGGGAGCGCCGTCTTCGTGGGTGAGCATCTCCAGGTTCGCGGGCGCGTAGCGGAAACGGTTCACCGGCACACCGTCGATTTCGTGGGATTTCAGGCCCTTGTAGGCGGGGGCGAGAACCTGCACCTGTAGGCCTGCCTTTTTCAGGTGGGCGATGGAGGTGCGCAGCCAGGGGACTTCGGCGTCTTCGTGGAACCGCGGATAGACGGAGCCAATGACCAGGACTTTCATCTTAGGTTCCCGTCTTGGCGGCTTCGCTTTCGTCCTGGATGCAGGCGGGGTAAACGATGGGGCGCACGGCGTTGGGCAGAATCAGGGAGATGGCGCTGAATTCGCGCCTCTGGGCAATCTGCTCGATACGGCCACGGACGCGGTTCCAGCCTTCCAGCTTGGAGTCCAGCAGCAGCATGCCCAGACCGGAGTTGTTCTCCAGGAACCCGATGATGTCGCTTCCGCGGCTGTTCTTGGTCAGGGATTCCAGGAACACTTCCCAGAAGATTTCGTTCTGCTCGTCGGTCTTGAGCATTTCTTTGATGGTCTTGAAGTCAAATTCGAGGTAAACGAAGGAACTCTTATCCTCGTCGCTGCGGATAATTTCTTCTTGACAGCGCCTTTCGAATATTTCCGCGGTGTAGATGGAAATATTAAAACGGCATTTTCGAATAATTTCGAAGAGGGTTTCCTTCATCATCGCCCATAATTTAGTCTATTTTTAGGGCATGCAAAGATTGTTGAAGTTGAAAAAAGTGCTGAAGGCAAGCGATTTGTCGTCGCTGGCCGAAAATTTCAGGGCCATCAAGGCGTCTGTGGCGAAATTGCGCAACCTGACCGCCGAAGAGGTTACCACCCTGGAAAAAAACGGCAACCGTTGCGAGGACTGGAACCGTGTGCTGGTGGAGCCCAATTTTGACCCCGCCCGCGTGCAGCGCTCCGTGTTCATGGGCGATGTCCGCCTGCCCGCTTTTTACGGCACTCTTCTTTTGCCCGGCGACGTTTCGTTCCCTACGGGAATTTACGACAGCCTGGTCCACAACTGCATCGTGGAAAACGCCCTGGTCTATAAGGTTTCCATGCTTTCTAACGTGCTGGTGCGGAGCAGCGCCGTGGTCCACAACGTGGGGACCTTGGTCAGCAGCGGCAAGATCAACTTCATGATCGGTTCTACCATGTCGGTGGGTAACGAGATGGGCGGTCGGGAACTTTTCGTGTTCCCGGACATTACTATGGACCTGGTGGAGGCGCAACTTTTCCACAAGGCGGAATCCGATGTGCAGCAGTCCTTCGAGGAACAGCTGAAAAATTTCCGCGAAGAAATTTCGCTCCCCTTTGGCGTGGTGGGCAAGGGCGCGGTGGTGAGTAACACCAATATTGTGCGCAACAGCTGGATCGGGGCCCATGCCCGCGTAGAAGGGGCGGCCAAGATCCGCAACACCATTATCCTCAGTTCCCTGGAAGAATCCACCCACATTTACGATTCCGTGATTATCGAGAATTCCGACCTGCAGATGGGCGTCAAGGTCCATACCGGCGCGGAGGTTCAGCGTTCTGTGCTGATGAGCAGGTCCAAGGTAGGCTGCAAGGCTATCGTGAAGTCTTCTATTGTGGCGCCTTGCTGCCATATCGAAGAGGGAGAGGTGAACAGCTCCTACATGGGCCCCCTGACCCAGATGCACCATCATTCCCTGCTGATTGCGGCCCTGTGGCCCGAAGGTTGCGGAAACTTGGGCTATGGCGCCAACGTAGGGAGCAACCACACGGGACGCATGCCCGACCAGGAAATTATGCCCGGCCAGGGGATGTTCTTTGGTCTAGGAGTGAACGTGAAGTTCCCCGCCAACTATAGGGAATCGCCCTTTACCCTGATTGCAAGCGGTGTGACCACCATGCCCCAGAGGGTCAAGTTCCCCTTCTCCCTGATTCGCTCCGGTGACCCGCAGCTCATGGGAGTGCCTGCCCGCCTGAACGAGATTTTGCCCGCCTGGAATTACGCCCGGAACGCCTACGCCCTGGACCGCAACATCTACAAGTATGCCCAGCGGGGCAAGGGCGCTGTGCCCAATTCCTACTTTAGCCTTTACGGGGCGGAAACGGTTCACTATGCGTTTGACGCATACTGCCGCTTGCAGGTGAACCAGGTTCAAGACGTTTATACCAAGGAACACATCGACGGCCTGGGCGAAAACTTCTTGCGGGAACGGGTCCGCCAGAAGGCCCTGAAGACCTACGGGGAATACCTGGAACGCTACGTGCTGGACCAGATGATAGCCCTGGTGGAAAACGACGCCTCTTTGGCGCTTCAGCCCCCGCGGGAACTCCGTCGCCTGCTTTCGGGCGACCTGAACCGGGAAGTTTCGCGGGTGGTGCCTATGCCAGCTACCTTTGATGAACTGGTCAAGCGCTACCGCACTCTGGAAAAGGAATGGTTCGACGGCGTGGCCCACGGGCTTGACAAGGACATTGCCCGCGGCAAGGAAATCTTCGACGATTACGAGAGCGCTCATCCCATCGACAAGAATTTTGCCGAATGGGAGAAGAACCGCTTCGAGGAATCCGTGAAGCGCCTGAGCGCCGTGCTGAAAAATCTGGGCTAGCTCCCGATGGATTATCCTGTGCTTTTGTTTGCGTTGCTTGCGCTGGAGATTGCGGCGCGGGCTGTGCTTGAAATTCGCGAGAGGCGCGTAACCCAGTTGCGTGGCGGTATGCTTGCGCTTTTGCGCCTGATTCCCCTATTGAACGACATAGTGCCCCTGCCCGAAAGTAGGCGGGAGGTGCCCGAAGACCGTTTTGTGGAAGAGCATGAAAAGGCCCATCGTGAATTGAAGCACGGGGTCCTGCGGAACCTGCTGAAGGTAATCCTGCTGTGCCTTGCGGTGGGATTCCTGCTGTTTTTGGTGGTGCGTCTTGGACTACCCTGGTGGCAGTCCGTGCTGTGGCTCCACCTGGCGGCGATTCCCTTCAAGCTGTTTTTCCACTGGTCCTGCTGGGGTCAGGAATTCGAGGCCGACAACTATGCCTACAAAAAGCTTGGCAAGAAAATGGCCAAAGACGCCATGCGCGAACTTGTCGCAAGGGAGATTCCCTACACGCCCCTGTTTGCGTTAATTTATCGGGAACACCCTACGGCAGCTCTCCGCAGCCAGAGGCTGCTGAACCGCTAGGGCTTTACATCATTCTCGCGCCTTACGTTGTCATGCCTGCGTGGTTCGGCGTCGCTCACCAACCTTAGCGGGCATCTCCTATCATCAAGGAGAGGATCCATACTTTTTATACTTGCTTAGATAGATGTTCCCGCCCAGCTGCAAGCACTATCCCGTTCACCACGAAAGCCGCAATCATCAATATGTCGCCGGTATGGCCGCCCAAGGGCCCCGGCAATGCGGGGCAGAGTTTTCCGGCCAGGGCGAGAACACCTCCTGCCACGATTGCTACCGCCACGAATTTCGGCTTTGCCTTGAGACCCAAGAGCCCCCACAAGATGGGGACGGTGAAGGCTCCCGCATAAACGGCCAGAGCGAGCAGCAGTGTCCCGATGATGTCGGTAAATACTAGCGCCAGCAGGAGTGCCACGATTCCGTTCAACAGAATGACGATGCGCGCTTTTGTAAGCGGTGTCATCCCCGCATCCTTCATTGTCATCCCCGCGCAGGCGGGGATCTCCTTTTCGTTGCTTACATCAAACAATCTGCATATAATAACCGAGCTGCTTAACAGCGTTGTATCGGCGCTGCTCAGCACGACGCTCAGTAATGCAAGCGCAATCAGGGGTATCAAGGGTTGCGGCAGAACCGCTTTGGCGATGGCGGTAATGCGGGCTCCCTGCACATCGCCGAGGCTCACGCCATAAACCGCCAGGAACCCGATGACAAAGGCTACGGGCACAAGGATTGCAGCCGCCGTGAAGACGGCCTTTTTCGCCGTGGCCGTATCCTTGGCACAGAACATGCGGCTGAAAATGTCGGGCCCTGCCGTATAGGTGGTGCCGTAGGTGAGTATCAGCAGGAACAGGTCGAGGGAAGAAAAGTTCGTGTTGAAGGGGAAGGCCGGGGCACCCTGCAAAATTTCGGAAAGCGACGGTGCGGCATTTGCAGGATTTCCGCCGAAAAGGGCGAACCCTGCCAGAACCACAAGCCCGAGGACAATCAGGCAGGCCTGCAGAAAGTCCGTCCGCAAAATGGAAAGCTGGCCCCCTGCAAGGGTGTATCCCGTAAAGACCGCCGCGGCCACAATCGCCGCCGCGGTATAGCTGAGAGCCGTGAAAGTCATCAGGAGTTTTGCCGCCGCAATGATTTGGGCGGCAACAATGCCGGTCCACGCGACCGGTATCACCAAGGATGCTACCAGTCGCGGGCCCTTGCCGTATAGCGATTCCACCAGGTCGGGGAGGGCGTATTTCCCGTGTTGGTAGGCGCGGCCTGCAAAGGGAATCAGGGCCAATAGCCCGAGGGCCCCCACAAGCATGAACCAGGTGGCGGCCCCACCCAGCCTGGCGCCGGAATCAATGGCTCCAATCACAGCCGACCCGCCTAGAATGGTCGCCACAAGGCTCCCTGCAACAGCTTTAGCCGAAGCTCCCTTGCGCGCCACGAAAAAGTCGGGAATGTCCTTCACGTGCCGCGCACTTCGGGCGGCAATAAAGATCAAAAAAATGAGGTAGACAATAAGAGCAATATTCATATTGGGCGACGTGGCAAACTGTTGCTACGTGGTGTCGCCAAAGATAGAAATTGCTAGAACTTCCTGCTGGCGATGAACATGACCATCCGCAAGTCCCATTCGCTATCGACCTGCTTTTGCAGCAGTTCTTCCGTGGTGGGGTAGCGGCGGTTTTTGAACACGCGGTCCCTTGAAACGACGGCCATCAACATGCCGTTCCATTTTTCGCTAATCTTGACCGATGCCATGGGAGTGAGGCTTACGGTCTTGAATCCGGGATTGTAATCCTTGTAGGTGTCGTCAAAGTCGTAGGCGTGCTTGAAGGCGCTTACGGTGGCGGCGAACATGAACATGGGCACCCGCTCAAAGGGCAGCATGTAGATGAGGGTGCCGCCGTACTTGTACCTGAAACCGTTCACCATGTCCTGGCCCCCTGCCTTCCAGACCTGTTTGTCTTCGGCGCCGGTGTAGCCGGAGTAGGTGTACTCGGCCGTGCCTTTCAAGATGATTTTGGTCCAGTCGGACTTGGGCAAAAAGGCGAGTAGGGGGAGGGTCAGTGCACCGTGGTAGTTGATGCCGTAAAGGTATTCGGTAAATGTCACGTCTTGACGGTAATCCCTTTTTTCAGGGTCGTAAACGCCCATGAAGGTGGCGGTCTCGCCATAGTTGATGGCCGTCCCGCCCAAGCCCTGGACGCCAAGCTCTAGCAGGTGAATCAGTTCCAGGCTGACTCCTGCGCGGAGGTTGATTCCTTCGAATCCGAGATTCCCTCCAGAATACCCCTTCAGGGTAAGGAGGGGTCCCATATTTTTCTGAATGTTGAAATTGAGAGCCCAAGCCGGCACAGAAAAGGCAATGAAGGGCCAGTTGTGCAGCGTCTTGGAATTCCTGAGGGAATTGTGGGGGAGTACCAGCGTGATAATGGAGAAGGTGTTCTCGAAGGCGCTTGTGAAACCAAACGCGTCGTCTGGTTTTGCGGCGGGCTTTTCCGGTGTGGTAGCTGCCGAATCGGGCTGTGTGACCGCCGTAGAATCTGAACCTTGCGCGTTTGCATAGAATGGCAAGAGAACTGCCAATATCAAAGCCTTAAAAACGTTGCAAGATAGCCGTTTGCACATACGCGGGTGAAAATGTAGATATTTTGTTCGTTTGTTCGTGCTCCGACACGCCATCTAGCAAGAACAATGGCGCACTTTGGTTGGTCTTTATTGTACGTATTTTTGTATATTCTTATGTATAGAGGTTTGTATGTCTCGCTTTTTAACCTTTTTTGCCTTAATTCTTGCATTTGTGTTTGCTGTGCCGGCCCTTGCCTTCGATGTCTCGGTCAAGGCCAACGTGGATAACGCCCAGGTGTTCGTGGGCGACATGTTCAATTACGAAATCCAGGTTACCGCTCCCGAAAACGCCGTCGTGGATTTGCCCAGCTTTGTCGGGAATTTGGGAAGTTTCGAAGTCAAGGAGATGAAGAACGAGAAGGTGACTGAAGGTATGCCCAAGGGTTCTGCAAAGTTCGTATGGCAGGCTACCCTCAACACCTTCGTGAGCGGAGACTTTCTGATTGCACCCCAGCAGGTCCAGGCCGTTGTCGGTAGCGATACGGTCAAGGTGAATACGGACCCCGTGGCGGTGAAGGTCTCCATGCGCACTACCGGCGAAGAGACGGATATTTTGGAGGCCGAAGACCCCCTGGACGACCCCAGGCTCCCGCAGTGGCTTTTCATCTTGCTCATTGTTCTCGGCGTGATTGTGCTGGTGGTTCTTGGCTGGTTCCTCCATAAAAAGTTTGCGAAGGTGGGTGCGGCTCCCAGGCTTCCGCCCTACGAAGAGGCGGTGCTCGCCCTCAAGGAACTGCGCCAGAAGAACTATCTGGCCGAAGGCAATCAGGGAGACTACTTTATGGCCCTCGGGTTTATCGCCCGCCGTTACGTGGAACGCCGTTTCGAGGTGGACATTCTGGATGCCACCGTGGTAGAACTCAAGCAGAGAATGGCCCATGTGGCGGGGCTCCCGCAGGCCTACAAGGAATCCATGGTGACCCTTGCCGTAGAGACGGAGCCGGTGAAATTCGCCAAGATGAAGCTTGAAGGTGAACGCTGCCGCTTCTGGGACGAATGGGCCGACCGCCTGCTCGAAGACACCAAGCCCACTCCCGAAGAGGAACAGGCCAAGAAGGATGCGCTGAAAGCCGCCATACGTGATGTGAAGGCGGAACGCAAAAAGAAGAAGTAAAAATGGAATTCACTCTCGAAGAAATGCGAACCCACCTTGCCGCTTTGGAGGCAAGAATTTCAAGTGCCTGCAAAATCGCAGGCCGTGGACGTGAATCTGTCAAACTCGTTTGGGTGAGCAAGTTCCACCCCGCAGAGGCCGTAGAAAACGCCATCAGCCTGGGCGCTACCGACTTCGGCGAAAACCGTGTCCAGGAGGCGGAACTCAAGTTTTCTACACCCCGCACGGCGCTCAACGGGGAACGCGTCCGTTGCCATGTCATCGGTCCTGTACAAAGTAACAAACTCAAGAAGGCGGCCATTGTCGCTGACTGTATCCACTCCATCGCCAGCATGGAGGCGGTAGAAAAGCTGGAAAAGGTCTGTGCCGCACTCCCTGGAGAGAATGGCTCGGGCAAAATCCTGGACATCCTTTTCCAGGTAAACGCCGGCGAAGAAGAGACCAAGAGCGGCTTGGACGTTCACGAAGCGGAGAATTTCTTGAACGGCTTGGCAGCCCGCGGTGAAACGGCGTTCCCCCACCTCCGTTTCCGGGGACTCATGACCATCGGCAAGAACACCGGCGTGGCTGAAGATTCCCGGGAATGCTTTGCCTTTTTGCGGAACCTGCAACAAAAATTCTTGGCTAAGGGCGGCGTGTTCGTGAACTTTGACCAACTTTCCATGGGCATGACCGGCGATTTGGAAGTGGCCATCGAAGAAGGTTCCACCATGATCCGCGTGGGCACCGCCCTTTTCGGCGAACGGGACTATAGTAAGCCCGTCAACGACCCTGTTTAGGCAATATTTTTCGTTCTGTCCCCTTTTTGTCTTCCCCGACTTGTTCGGGGATCTCCTTTTTTATATACATTTCCCAAAAAACAGAAAGGAGAACCTTATGACTGTCGGAATCGTCGTTCTTGTAGTAGTGGTAATTCTTGTGGGCTGGTTCATCGCCATGTACAATGGCCTGGTGAAACTCCGCAACAACCGCGAAAACGCCTTTGCTAACATCGATGTTCAGCTCAAGCAGCGCTATGACCTGGTGCCCCAGCTGGTGGAGACCATCAAGGGTTATGCCGCCCACGAAAAGGAGACTCTCGAAAAGGTGACTGCCGCCCGAGCCGCCGCCATGAACGCCACCACCGTCGACGAGAAACTTGCCGCCGACAAGGCCCTGTCGGGCGCTCTTGCCGGACTCCGCGTGTCTTTGGAAGCCTACCCCGAACTGAAGGCCAACCAGAACTTCTTGCAGTTGCAGAACGAACTGGCCGACATCGAGAACAAGCTTTCCGCCGCCCGCCGCTTCTTCAATTCCACCACCCGCGAACTGAACAACGCCTGCGAGGTGTTCCCGAGCAACATCGTGGCTGGTATGTTCGGCTTCAAGCGCGCCCCCATGTACGAGGCCACCGAAAACCGCGAGACCCTCAACAAGGCCCCGGAGGTGAAGTTCTAATTGTGATTAGTAAACAGTAGGCTGTGGATAGGGTAGGGGAAAGCCTTCCCCTGGCTCGCACTTTGTTGCTCGCCACCCCTTCTGCGGGGACACCCCGCAACGCCCCGCCTTCGGCCCTAGCCACTAATCACTAACCACTAGCCACTGCACAATGAAATACGTCGGGCTCCAGACACAGATTTGGCGGAACAACCGCAATACGGTTATCCTGCTCTGCATGTTTCCCGTGATTCTTCTCGGGATGGTTCTCCTGGCGATAATGACCCTGGATTTTTTCGGCTGGTTCTGTTGGGACGGGGCCTGCCCGCCGGGTCCACAGGCCGCCACCTTCCACTGGCCCATCATCTGGTACTATTTCAAGGACGCCATGCCCTTCACGCTTTGCATGACGGGGCTCTGGTTCATTATCGCCTACTGCACGAATACCGCTATCATCCGTCACATCACCCACGCAAAGCCGACGGAACGCAAGGACAACCTGCGGGTCTATAACCTGGTGGAAAACCTCTGCATCGCAGGGGGCATCGAAATGCCCCAAATCAATATCGTCCAGGACGACCAGCTGAACGCTTTTGCCAGCGGAGTAGATGTCCCGTCTTTCACAATCACGCTTACGACCGGACTTATAGACAAACTAGACGATGCGGAACTGGCCGCCGTCATCGGGCACGAACTGACCCACATCAAGAACCGTGACACCCGCCTGATGGTGGTATGTATCGTATTTGTCGGGATTTTTGCGGCCATCCGGTCCATGGCCGTGCGAATGCTTATGGGGCTGCTCACCGGGCCCCGCCGCCGCACCACCAACCGCAGCAAAAAAAATGGCGGCGGCGGTGGCGCCATATTCGGAATCATCCTGTTCCTGGTGGCGCTTATCGTATGGAGCACCGTCGGGTATTTCTTCAGCTGGCTTACCCGTATGGCCATTTCCCGCACACGCGAATACGTGGCCGATGCCGGCGGTGCCGAACTCTGCGGAGACCCTCTGGCCCTGGCCTCTGCCCTGCAGAAAATATCCGACAATCCGGGTCTTGACAATATCCACCGGGGCGACGTGGCCCAACTCTACATTATCCACCCCGACGAGGAATTCGACAACGACATGAAACTCTCGGGCTGGGTGGCCAAGGCGAACACCATGTTCTGTACCCACCCCGATACGCCCGAACGTATCAAAATTCTGAAACAGTTCTAGAGGAAAATGTATATTTCCATTAGGTGGAATCTACGGTATGATTTGTAAAGTGATAAAATACCTGTGGATGGGAATGGCTTTTTTGTGGTTCGTCGCTTGCAATGGCGACGATTCCTACATGTATCGTGATTATTGTGAATCTTATGGATGTAAGCCCTCTACCGAGGTTCTGCAACGGCCCACGTCTTTTGCCTTGGAACTGCAGTTGAACGACTCTGCCGACTCTCGGACGGCGAAACTTTATACTTTGGATTGTGAATTCCTTCCCGGAGAAGATTCGACAGAACTCAGCACGTTTTGCGTGGATAGCCTTAAGTACGGCAAAAGCGATTCCCTAAGGCACTTGCCCCAAAGGAACAAGAATTCCTACGAGAGTTTTTATTCTCTGTACGTAAAGGACGATGGGTCTGTTCTAGAAAAGTTTGCCCGAATTCCCATAGATGACGACGACCATTTGCGTTTTACCCTGGTGGATCGCAAGAACAAGAAGAAAACTTTCGATGTGGACCTATCCGCCTTTATCAAGATGTATGAACTCCATGGAGACACCTTTGAATTTAAGTTTCCGGACAGCACCACTTTCACTGCCTTTACCCGCGATACTACATTCAGCGAGAAGGATTGTGCAGTTCCATTTACGAGTGAAAAATCGTATGAATGCTATGATTATTCCGTTTACGGTGACACCTATATGGATACGACCATCTATTGTATTCTGCAACCAGGCGATAGTTACGAAAATGTTTATCACTATATGACTACGTCAGAATTTTTGGGTGTGCATTTGAGCGATATCGGTGATTCTAACGCCTGCAAGTCGCAACGGTTCTATGCGAGCATTACAGAACAAAAACCATGGCTTATCTACTATGTCCAATGTGACAAGATTAGTCTGGACTCTTTGCCTGATTCGCTTTCCCTGAGCAATCTTTATTCCCGCCGGTTGATGAATGAATCTCTCCTGGACTCCCTGGGTGACCGAATGTACCGATGGAGCGAAGACCAGTCTGATTCCACATGGGTTACCGGTCACCGTCATTCTTGGCACACCGTTACCCGCCTTGGTGAACAGGGCCCTGACAAAGAAGACAATTTCACGGTTTACACCATCTACAAGGATTAAGGGCAACCCATGAAAAGACTTGTTTTCTTGTTGATTGCACTTCTGATGGTGTCTTCTTATGGAGAAGAGTCGGCGTCTGGGCAACGGCGAAAGAGCAGTTTTTATTTTGACGCCACGGTAGGTATGGCTTTGCGCCACCTTGAGGCGGTGCAGGCGGTTCACGACTATTCGGAGTCAAGTCCTGCTTGTCATTTTGAACCTGACGGTCGTTATGTGTGTGGCGAGAAATCTTCTGGTGGCAAATATGGTTCCTATGAAAAAGATATTGGCTATACGGGTTTTGGCCCCCTGTTTTCAATGCGGCTTGGCTGTTTGATAAAGGGTGTTGTTGCTCCTTTTGCAAATATCGAATTTGAAAAAACTGGAGGAAAGGTTCATGGGCGTGAAAAAGACGAAGACGATGCCAAGCCAAGGTCGGCCTTTTTGGGTGGTGGCCCTGGCGTTGCCATTTATCCTTTCAGCCATTCAGAAGGTGCTGCCAAGAATCTTTATATGGTTGCTACTGCAAATATGTTGTTGGGTAGCGGTGGCGGTATCGGTTTTTTGGGAGTCAATGTATTGTTTGAAGCGGGCTACCTTTTTCCTGTGTCGGAACGACTTAATTTTGGCTTTGCCGCCGGGGCAGACCTTATTTCCCCCGGTGAAATCGATGATGATATTAACGATGATAGCGGCTACGGCGTTTGGGTCGGCCTCAAATTCGTGAGAAAATAAGCCCCGTTGTCATCCCCGCATCCAACTTGTCATCCCCGCGCAGGCGGGGATCTCCTAGCGGGCATTTCCCTTTTCCCGCTTGATCTGCTTCAGTTGCGCAAGCCTTTCTCCAAGAGCCTTTTCTTTTCCGTAGGGCTTGGGCTGGTAAATCTCGGTACCTTCCAGCTGCTTGGGTAGATGTTCCTGTGCGGAGTAAGCACCCGGGCTGTCGTGGTCGTACTGGTAATCGACTCCGTAGCCCAGCTTTTCGCCGACCTTCGTCACCGAATTGCGGAATGCCCGCGGCACGGGGAGCGTTCCCGTCTGTTTTACAATCTGGTCGGCCTTCATTCCCGCCAGCTCCAGGCTGTTGCTCTTGGGAGCAAGGGACAGGTAAACTGCCAGTTCGTCGAGGGCGATGAGTCCTTCGGGAATTCCCATAAAGTCATAGGCCTCGCGAGCGGCGGTGGCCAGCAGTAGCGCGTTGGGGTCTGCAAGGCCGATATCTTCCATGCTCATGCGCATGAGCCGTCGCAGAATAAACCGCGGGTCTTCGCCGCCCTGCAGCATGCGGTGCAGCCAATAGAGGGCGGCATCCGGATCACTTCCGCGCACCGACTTGTGCAGGGCCGAAATCAGGTTGTAGTGCTCTTCGCCGCTCTTGTCGTAGCGCAGGGGCTTCTTGTACTGAAATTCTTCCAGGAGTTTTTCGTCAATGACCTTGCGGTCTCCCAGGTTCTTGCCAATCCATTCAATCTGGTTCAGCAAAAAGCGCGCGTCACCGTCGGACTGGGCAATGAGTTTTTCAACGACGGCGTCTTCGACTTCCACATCCTTCAGTTGCAATCCGCGGGGGTGGTCCCGCAGGGCGCTGAAAATCAGCGTGCGTAAATCTTCTTTGCTTAAGGGCGCAAATAGTATCAACTGGCAGCGGCTAAGCAACGCGCTGTTGACCTCGAACCCCGGGTTCTCGGTGGTGGCGCCTATGAGCGTCACGGTACCATCCTCAACCGCGCCGAGCAACGCATCCTGCTGCCCCTTGTTAAAGCGGTGGATTTCGTCGATAAACAGGATGGTGTCCTTGAACATGCCCTTCATTTTGCGGGCGTCGGCCAAAACTTCTTTCACCTCTTTCACGCCGCTGGCTACCGCAGATAAAGCCACGAAGGCTTTCTTGGTGTGCTGGCGGATTACGTGGGCGAGGCTGGTCTTGCCGCAACCCGGTGGGCCCCAGAAAATCATGCTGGGCACATTGTCGTTTTCGAGACTCTTGCGCAATAGGCTCTGCTCGCCCAGAATCTTGTTCTGGCCCAGAAATTCGTCCAGGTTCTGCGGGCGTAGTCTTTCGGCGAGGGGCTGGTCCATTAGGCTTGGGCGTCCTCGTTCACGAATTCGAACTTTGCAAAGCCAGAGGGCAGTTCCCGTGTGGGTCTGCCGTTTTTCAGCATGCAGTGGAGCGTGGAGCCCGTAGTGCATAGCTTGCCGTTTACCGTCGCCTTGTATAAAAAGCGAACACGGAGCCTGTCAACCCGGACCATGGTGGTCTCGATATCTACGAATTCGCCATAGTGGGTGGGGTTCTTGAATTGGACGTTCAACTCCAGGACTGGGCTCGAAAAACCTTCGGCTTCCATGTCGGCGTAGCTTGCGCCCGCTTCGCGGAAATATTCGGTACGGGCCTGCTCGAACCACACGGCGTAAACGGCGTGGTGCACGATTCCCATCTGGTCGGTTTCGGCGTAGCGAACGTCAATACGCGCTGTATGCTTGAAGGTGCATGTTTCCATGGGCTTAAATATACAAATCATTGTTCAAAACATCGGTCATGAAGAAAGTTTTCTAAAAATGCCCTAAAGCAGCGAAAAAAGCCCTTTTTTGCAAATCAACAACTTATCAACACTCCGCCCCCCTTTTGTGGACAAAACTTTTGCGAAAAAAGGAAAAAATCGCAATTTTTTTTGCGTAAGTGCTTGATTTTTATTGACAAAACCCACCAAATCTTATTAAATTTGGCTCACTCTATTATCTTTAGGGGTACTAGAGTGCGTGCCAAAGTAGCTCAGCTGGTAGAGCAGCTGATTTGTAATCAGCCGGTCGTAGGTTCGATTCCTATCTTTGGCTCGAAACAAATGCATCGTTGCCCGAGTGGTTAAAGGGGACGGACTGTAAATCCGTTGGCTCACGCCTACCGTGGTTCGAAACCACGACGATGCACGACCACAAGGCCCGCCAATGCGGCAACGTAGCGGCAGGCCCAATGCCCAGGTAGCTCAGTGGTAGAGCACTTCCTTGGTAAGGAAGAGGTCTCGGGTCCGACTCCCGATCTGGGCTCTCACTAAACGGAGATAGAATAAAATGGCAAAAGAACATTTTGATAGAAGCAAGCCGCACTGCAACATCGGCACCATCGGCCACGTTGACCACGGCAAGACCACCCT
>OCVV012831538.1_pt1 | contig 24334 bp, 21 predicted proteins | sample 1539721 | NCBI WGS metagenome assembly OCVV01 (sample SAMN02144230, study PRJEB22623) | gut metagenome | biome: sheep rumen | host: Ovis aries | place: New Zealand
CAAGCGAGAACGCTTGCCGTCCCAATCGCCATGTCGAGAAGCCTAAGCCCTCTGGAGGATTGCACTGCAAATATACAACAATTTTTGATATTTGTCAATAGCTGAGGGCAATTATTTTTGATTTTCGTCAAAATTTTCTTGGATTGCCACCCATTCCTTCAAGATTTCCTCGTAGGTAGCCGTCCGCAAGGCTTTGGCTGGCAGTCGCCGCGTGTTTGCATAGCGAGTGTATAACGTGAGGCTTGCGAGAATCGCACCTATCTGTTCTTTGTTCAGCCCTTCGATGCTGAAGCTGCCTGTGTCTGTTTGCTTGATTTTCATTTTTCTGGGAGTTTGAAGTTAAATTGCTGATACAAAGATAATAAAAGGTTGCAAAGTTGCAAAGTTGCAAAGTTGCATCACCCTCAATGGGGCTACATTTTTTAACGATTTTGCTACCAAACATCGGTTTTAATTATAATTATATAATAATTATAATTAAATAATTTTAACTATTAAGGAATTCTTTCAGAAAAACCCTCAAATAAAGTGAATTTTTCAGCTCGATGCAACTTTGCAACTTTGCAACTTTGTAACTTATTTCCATACATTTTGACGCAGGTCAAGAACTTCGCCCATTTAACAAAGTTTAGCCACATTTATAAAAATATAACTATTGTAAAATTGGTTGTTTTGTTGGGGACAGCTGGCTTGCGAAAGTCGGCTGTCTTTTTAAAAGTCACAAAGTCACAAAGTCACATCACCCGAATTCCGAATACATTTTTTAACATAGTGACGGTGTGGATGGGTGTGTTTGCTGAAAATATGCGGTTTTTATTCGTTAGAATTTTGCCATATTGAGTTTTTGCGTTACCTTTGCGGTTGAAAAGCTTTTGCAAGAAAAATACTTATCACTTTAATTGAAAAGATAATGGCAAATAGAGAAAAACTGTTCTCGGAGTTTGTTGCGCCTTCTCGCCAGGAATGGCTCGACAAGATTGCTGTCGATTTGAAGGGCGCTGACTTCGAGAAGAAGCTTGTTTGGAGAACGAACGAAGGCTTCAATGTTCAGCCCTTCTATCGTCGCGAGGACTTGGAGGGCTTGATGACTGTGGACTCGCTTCCGGGCGAGTTCCCATACGTGCGTGGCAACAAGAAGGACAACAACCTGTGGCTGGTGCGTCAGGACATCGAGGTGAAGGACGCTAAGGCTGCGAACGCGAAGGCGCTGGACATCCTGAACAAGGGTGTCGACTCACTGGGCTTCGTGGTCCCTGGCGAGATGGTGAGCAAGGAGACTGTGGAGACGCTCCTCGACGGCATCTACGTGGAGATGGTGGAGCTGAACTTTAAGACTTGCCAGCGCCACTGCGTGGAGCTGGCTGGCTTGCTGGTGGACTACTGCAAGGCGAGGGGCGCGAAATTGGAGAACGTGAGGGGCAGCATCGGTTTCGACCCTATCGACAGGATCCTGTCGAGGGGGAAGGACGTGAGCGCGGTGATGGTCCAGGCGAAGCCTCTCATCGAGGCGCTGAGGGAAATGCCTCAGATGCGTTGCATCAATGTGGACAGCGTGTCGCTGAACAATGCGGGTGCGTACATCTACCAGGAGCTGGGCTATGCGCTGGCTTGGGGCAACGAGTGGATGCAGCAGCTGACGGACGCTGGAGTGGATGCGGGTGAGGCTGCCCGCCGCATCAAGTTCAACATGGGCGTGAGCGAGAACTACTTCATGGAGATTGCGAAGTTCCGCGCGGCTCGACTGCTGTGGGCGCAGATTGTGAAACGGTATGAGCCTGGCTGCGACTGCGCTTGCCAGATGCATGTCTGCGCTGTGACGTCGGAGTATAACCAGACGGTGTTCGACAGCTATGTGAACTTGCTCCGTTCGCAGACGGAGGCGATGTCGGCTGCGCTGGCGAATGTGGACTCGATGGTTGTGACTCCTTTCGACAAGCCTTACGAGCGGCCAGACGATTTCTCGGAGCGCCTGGCGCGCAACCAGCAGCTGCTACTGAAGGAGGAGGCTCACTTCGACAAGATCGTGGACGTTGCTGGCGGTTCGTACTATGTGGAAACGCTGACGGATGCGATTGCGAAGGAGGCGTGGAAGTTGTTCCTCGCGGTGGAGCAGGAAGGCGGTTTCCTGGCTCTGGCGCTGGAGGGAAGGATTCAGGAGGCTGTGAACGCGTCGAACGCGAAGCGCCATGCGGATGCTGGCAAGCGCAAGGAGTTTATCCTGGGCACGAACCAGTTTCCTAATTTCAATGAGCGGAGCGAGGGTAAGCGTCCCGTGGACAGTGGATGCTCCCAGTGCCAGGGCGAGGGTGAGGGCTCGATTGCGCGTCTGAACCCTGAGCGCTTGGCGAGCGAGTTCGAGCGGCTCCGCTTGGCTACGGAGGCTGCGGAGAAGCAGCCGGTGGCTTTCATGCTGACGATTGGCAACTTGGCGATGCGCCAGGCTCGTGCGCAGTTCTCCTGTAATTTCCTTGCCGCTGCGGGCTACAGGGTGATTGACAACTTGGGCTTTGGCTCGGTGGAGGAAGGCGTGGACGCTGCGCTGGCTGCGGGTGCGGACATCGTGGTGATTTGCTCTTCGGACGACGAGTATGCGGAGTATGCGGTGCCTGCGTTCGAGTATCTGAACCATCGTGCGATGTTCGTGGTGGCTGGTGCTCCTGCCTGCTCTGAGGAGCTGAAGGCTGCGGGCATCGAGAATTTCATCCATGTTCGCGTGAACCAGCTGGAAACGCTCCGTGCGTATAACGAAAAGCTTGGTATCTAAAAGACCCTCCCCCAACCCTCCCTGTGAGGGAGGGGGTGGTTACTGGGAACAAGATAAGCAAAGGTATATAAATAATTATATGTAGAATTCTTCCCCCCCACTCACATTCTACTCTCCCCCTCTCAGGGGGAGCGGGGAGGGGGTCTTGATTTTATTATGAGAAAGAATTTCAATGACATAGATATTTATGCTGGCATCCAGGTGAGGAACGGCCAGCAGTGGCAGAAGGAGAATGGGATTTCTGCCAACTGGAGGACTCCAGAACAAATCGATATTCAACCGGTCTATACGAAGGAGGACTTGGAGGGCATGGAGCACTTGGACTTCACGGCGGGCATTCCTCCTTACTTGCGTGGTCCTTACTCGATGATGTATCCTTTCCGTCCGTGGACGATTCGCCAGTATGCGGGTTTCTCGACGGCTGAGGAGTCGAATGCTTTCTACCGCCGTAACCTCGCGAGCGGGCAGAAGGGCTTGTCGGTGGCTTTCGACCTCCCTACTCACCGCGGCTACGACCCTGACAACCCCCGCGTGGTGGGCGATGTGGGCAAGGCTGGCGTGAGCATCTGCAACGAGGAGAACATGAAGGTGCTCTTTGCCGGCATTCCGCTGAACAAGATGTCGGTGTCGATGACGATGAACGGTGCGGTGCTGCCTATCCTCGCTTTCTACATCGTGGCTGGCCTGGAGCAGGGGGCGAAGCTGGAGGAGATGGCTGGTACGATTCAGAACGACATCCTGAAGGAGTTCATGGTGCGCAACACGTACATCTACCCTCCTGCTTTCTCGATGAAGATTATCGCTGATATTTTCGAGTACACGTCGCAGAAGATGCCTAAGTTCAACTCTATCTCGATTTCGGGCTACCACATGCAGGAGGCTGGTGCTACGGCTGACATCGAGCTGGCTTACACGCTTGCGGACGGTATGGACTACTTGCGCACGGGTGTGAATGCGGGTATCGACATCGATGCGTTTGCTCCGCGCCTGTCGTTCTTCTGGGCTATCGGCATGAACCACTTCATGGAGATTGCGAAGATGCGTGCTGGCCGCTTGCTGTGGGCGAAGATTACGAAGATGTTTGGCGCGAAGAACCCTAAGTCGATGGCGCTGCGCACTCACTCGCAGACGTCGGGCTGGTCGCTGACGGAGCAGGACCCATTCAACAACGTGGGCCGCACTTGCATCGAGGCGATGGCTGCGGTGCTGGGCCACACGCAGTCGCTCCACACGAATGCGCTCGACGAGGCTATTGCGCTGCCTACTGACTTCTCGGCTCGTATTGCGCGCAACACTCAGATTTACATCCAGAACGAGACGAAGGTGTGCAAGCAGATTGACCCTTGGGCTGGTTCCTACTATGTGGAGACGCTGACGAACGAGCTGGTCCACAAGGCTTGGGAGCACATTCAGGAAATCGAGAAGCTGGGCGGCATGGCTAAGGCTATCGAGACGGGTCTGCCAAAGATGCGCATCGAGGAGGCTGCTGCCCGTACCCAGGCTCGTATCGACTCGGGTGTCCAGACGATTGTGGGCACGAACAAGTATCGCCTCGACCATGAGGACCCTCTCGACATTCTGGAGGTGGATAACACTGCGGTTCGCAAGCAGCAGGAGGAATCGCTGAAGCAGGTGAGGGCTACTCGCGACGAGGCTGCCTGCAAGGAGGCTCTGGCTGCCATCACGGAGTGTGTGCGCGAATTCAACGAGGGCAAGAAGAGCGAAAACAACTTGCTCGACTTGGCAGTGAAGGCTGCGAGCCTGCGCTGTACGCTGGGTGAGATTTCCGACGCTTGCGAAACCATCGTAGGACGTTATAAAGCTGTAATCAGAACAATTTCAGGCGTGTATAGTTCAGAAAGCAAGAAGGACAAGGAATTTGAATTGGCTTGTCAGCTCACGGAGCAGTATGCTCAGAAGAATGGTCGCCGTCCGCGCATCATGGTGGCAAAGATGGGTCAGGACGGTCACGACCGCGGTGCAAAGGTGGTTGCCACGGGATATGCCGACTGCGGATTCGACGTGGACATGGGTCCTCTGTTCCAGACTCCTGCCGAGGCTGCTCGGCAGGCTGTTGAGAACGATGTGGACATGGTCGGTGCTTCGTCGCTGGCTGCTGGTCACAAGACGCTCATTCCTCAGCTCATCGAGGAGCTGAAGAAGCTGGGACGCGAGGACATCCTCGTTGTGGCTGGCGGTGTCATCCCTGCTCAGGACTACGACTTCCTCTACCAGAAGGGTGTTGCTGCCATCTTCGGCCCTGGCACTTCGGTGGCTAAGGCTGCTGTGGAAATCATGAATATCCTGCTGGAGGAATGATTGGTAAATTAAAAGTGAAAAGTGAAAAGTGAAAAATTGGCTATCCAGATGCTCTTTTAACTTTTAACTATTAACTTTTAACTCAGTTCTGTGCAAGATAGATTACATATACTAAATGTGGGGGCGGAGCAGAATCCGCCCCTGCTTTTTACGAACCCCTTCTGCTACGAGGCTCATCCGTGGGTGAAACTGGCTGCGAAGGAGGTGACGGACTATTTGCAAACAGTGGAGGAATGGCAAGAGGAGATTTCGCGGGGAAAGATGTTCGGGGTGCTGGTGGTAAGAAAACTGGATGTGGTGGAGAGGCAGGAGAATGGGGCTATCTATTATCTTGCTGCTTTTTCGGGATTCCTGAACGGGGAGAACGACATGGCGTTCTTTGTTCCACCTATTTATAATGTGATGACCTCGACGTATTTTCAGGAGGAGCAAAGGAGGATTGAGGGTGTTTTCGAACGGAAGGAGGAAAGGAGGAAACGCTCGGAGGCTCTGCAGGACTGGCTCTTCGAACAGTACCGATGCAGGAACGCAAGGGGTGAGGAACATACGGTGATGCAGATTTTCAAGGACTATTATGAGGCTCACACGCTGAAACTGCAAAATATCGGGATAAATTCGAAGAAACACCATATTCCGTCGGGTACGGGCGAATGCTGTGCGCCGAAACTCTTGCAATATGCTTTTCTGCACCATCTGGAACCGCTCTGCATGGGCGAATGGTGGATGGGCATGAGTCCGAAATGCGAGGTTAGGCACGAAGCTGTGTTCTACCCTGCCTGCCACAACAAGTGCCTCCCTATCCTATCGTTTATGTTGCAGGGCATGGAGGTGGAAGAGAAGAAGGTGGAACGGGAAGCGCAATTGCTGGTGGATGCTTGCAGGGTGTTGCTGGAAAGGGAGGATTATGTCATTATCGACAAGCCTTCGGGTTTGCTGTCCGTGCCAGGGCGAACGGACGATGCTTCTGTGCGCGACTGGTTCGTGGCAAGGTATGATGAGGGCATGTACTTTCCTGTGCATCGTCTCGACCAGGACACTTCGGGAATTCTCATCATTGCGAAGAACGAGAAGGCTTACGTATCGCTACAGCATCAATTCATAACCCACACGATAAGAAAAACTTACACGGCTTTACTCGATGGAATAGTTGAAGAGAACGAGGGTCGCATCAGTCTGCCTCTAAGACCCGATTTCGACGACCGTCCTCGGCAGATGGTGGATTGGGAACACGGGAAACGTGCTGTGACGGATTGGCGTGTGATGGGACGAAATGAGGGTGTCACTCGCATAGAGTTCTATCCGCAAACGGGTCGCACTCATCAGCTGCGCTTGCATGCTGCTCATCGGGAGGGGCTGAATGCTCCCATCATGGGGGATAGGCTCTATGGGAAGCCATCCGAATGCAAACGCTTGTGCTTGCATGCTTCGGGCATCGAATTCAATGACCCTCTAACGGATGAACGTATTCGCGTGGAATCTAAGCCACCGTTTTAATCAGGGATTTATAATCAGGGATTTTGGGGATTATTTAATAAGTTAATAGTTAAAAGTTAATAGTAAAAAAAGTCAAAGGTCGAAAGTCGAAGGTCAAAGGCGTAAAAAGTCTCCTAAAGAAATAGACTAAATGTACTAAATTCTCATAATTTTGCCGATTTTGCCGATTTGACTACGCCGAGCTAAAGGTTCTTTAGGAGATATACCTCAGACCTTAGTCCTTAGACCTCAGACCTTAGACATAAAACTTATTAACTTTTAACTCTCAAAAGGGTTGCTTTAAATCAACATTTTCGTATCTTTGCATTCTGTAAGAAAAATAAACACGAAAAACGATTGAAATTATGATTATGAACAACTGGTTCGAGTGCAAGGTGGAGACCGAAAAGCTACTCGAAGGCGGTGCAACGAAAAAGGTGACTGAACCATACCTTGTTGATGCACTGAATTTCACGGAAGCCGAAGCACGTATCATTCAGGAGGTATCGCCCTATTGCAACGGACAACTGAATGTGGCTGACATCAAGCGTGTGAAATATTCCGAAATGTTCACTTCCGACAAGGATAGTGCGGACAAGTGGTACAAGGTGAAGTGCTTGTTTATCACGCTCGACGAAAAGAGCCAGACGGAGAAGAAGACTGCAAGTTATATGCTGGTGCAAGCCAGTGACTTCCACGATGCCATCCGTGCTTTCGACGAGGGCATGAAGGGAAGCATGGCGGACTACGAAATCAATACGGTGCAGGAAACAAAGATTCTCGATGTCTTTCCTTACAATTCAACTCAGAAAAGTGAATCAGGGATTTGAAGGATTTAAAAGGATTCCTTTAAAAAGTATAAATGAAAAAGTCTCCTAAAGAAATTGGCAAAATCGGCAAAAATTTAATATTTAGTACATTTAGTCTATTTGACTTCGCCGAGCTAAAGGTTCTTTAGGAGACATAAACTTAAAAACTAAAATCGTCTTTCATGATTGAAAAAGAATTGAAAGAAATATGGAAGGAGTTGCCCGAAGGAACACGGCTGGTGGCCATCTCCAAGTATCATCCTGCGGATGCCATCCGTGAAGCTTACGATGCTGGACAGCGCATCTTCGGCGAGAACCATGTGCAGGAGCTTGTGGAAAAGGAGGCGGTTCTCCCTAAAGACATAGAATGGCACCTGACGGGGCATCTGCAAACGAACAAGGTGAAGTACATTGCTCGGTTCGTTTCGCTCATCCATGCTGTTGACTCGCTGAAGCTGCTGAAGGAAATCGACAAGCAGGGGAAGAAGGTGAACCGCTGCATCGACTGCCTGCTGGAACTCCACATCGCCAAGGAGGTGACGAAATGGGGCTTTGCGGAAGAGGAACTGATGGAGATGCTGGAAGATGGGGAATGGAGGGCGTTGCAGAATGTCAGCATCTGCGGACTGATGATGATGGCTTCGCTGACGGACGATACGGAGCAGATACGTGGCGAATTCCAGTCTGCCAAGCGCATTTTCGACAAGGTGAAGTCGCTGCATTTCGCTCACGACGAGCGTTTCTGCGAACTCTCGATGGGCATGAGCCATGACTACCGCATCGCCATCGAGGAGGGTTCTACGCTCGTCCGTATCGGCACTAAGATTTTTGGCGAAAGGGTGTATAAGTGAGAAAAGGTCTCCTAAAGAACCTTTAGCTCGGCGAAGCCAAATATACTAAATTTTTATTTGAGCAAAAAGGGTAAAGAAAAGTAGAGATTGTTCTCTCTATACCCTCTATACTTTTGTTTTTGCCAATTTTGCCAATTTCTTTAGGAGATCATTCCAATTCTTCAAATTTTTATTTTATGGAAAAAAGAAGGGACATAGCAAGAGAAATTGCACGTCGGTATGGCAATCTCAATTCGGAGCAGCTGGACGAGCTGACGGGGATTATCATTCCTATCAGTGTTCACAAGGGTGCCAGCATACTGAAAAGGGGCGACGTGTGCAAATGTATTTATTATGTGGAACACGGGCTTGTGCGCCAATTCTACTACAAGAACAACAAGGAGGTGACGGAGCACATTGCATACGAGGGAGGAATAGTGATGTGCATCGAGAGCCTTTTCAAGCGTGAGCCTTCCCGCATCGCTGTGGAAAGCCTCGAACCGTCTCGACTCTATGCCATCGAGTACGACCGTTTCGAGAGGCTCACCCAGTCGTCTTACGCTTTCTGCAACATCCTGCTCAACATCCTGAAGGAGTCGCTGATTCTGTCGCAGCACAAGGCGGACACTATCCGCTTCGAAAATGCCAGGGAACGCTATGCGCGCACTATCAAGGACCATCCCGACATTGTCCGTCGCGCTCCGCTCCACATCGTTGCTTCTTATCTCCAGATGACTCCCGAAACGCTCAGTCGTGTGCGCTCTGCTGTGAGCGAAGGAGGAGAAGGATAAAAGTGAAAAATGAAAAGTGAAAAGTGAAAAATAAGTCAACAATATTTTTTCTGTCAACAAATTTACACAAATAAGGCACAAAAAAGTGAACAATGAAAAGTGAAAAGTGAAAAATTGCCCATTCAATAGCACTTTTGACCTTTGACCTTCGACTTTTAACTTTTCTTTTGAGAAAATTTGTGCTAATTTGTTGACTAAAAAAATAATTTGTTGACTAAAGAATAATAATTTGTTGACTGAAAAATGTAATCCGGCTATATCGCTTATTTATAGTTACGAAGTTATTAATTCACTAAGATTTGGAATCACGGAAAGACGATAGCACTTACGACCACATCATCAAATATACAGGGCTGTTTGGCGGTGTGCAGGGATTGACGATGCTGATGAGCATTGTCCGCAACAAGATTGCCGCCGTGCTTCTTGGTCCTGCTGGATTGGCTCTCATCAACATCTATAATAATGTGACGAGGCTTATCAACGAATCGACGAACTTCGGCATTTCGTTCAGCGCCATCAAGCATATCGCCGAACTGCACGACACGAACGACAGGGATGCGGTGGCGGCTTTTGCCTGCACCGTCCGCACATGGAGCCTGCTCACGGCTCTTTTTGGTACTCTCGTGGGCCTCGCATTCGCTCCTTGGATTAGCCTGTGGACTTTTGAGAATTACGACTACACTTCTACTTTCATGCTTCTGGCTCCCATCGTGGGCATCATGTCGCTCATGGGTGGAGAACTTGCCATCCTGAAGGGCACGAAACAGCTCAAGAAAATTGCGCTCATTTCGGTCTTTTCGGCTCTCTCCATGCTGGTGGTGTGTACCATCTGCTATGTCCTTTTCCATGTCGGGGGAATCGTCCTGGCACTTCTTCTCAGCAATGCCATCATCTTCTGCATTTATCTACACTATTCCAACAAGGTCGTTCCTTGGAAATCGTCGCTTCGCTCTGCCGCCGTCATTAGGAGTGGCATTCCGATGGTAGTGCTCGGCATTGGGTATATCATTGCAGGCATCTTCGGACAGGGTGCAGAATACGTTATCCGCACACTGATTCTGCGCTTTGGGGAGCTGGAGGATGTGGGATTCTACAACAGTGGCTACATCCTTGCCATCAGTTATGCTTCTATCATCTTCTCTGCCATCGAAGCCGATTTCTTCCCTCGCCTCTCTGCTTCGGGAAGCGACATCCAGCGGCAGAACCAGACAATCAATCAGCAGATAGAGGTGTGTACATTGCTCATCTCTCCCATCCTCATCCTGTTTGTGCTTGCCATGCCGCTCGTGGTGCGTACTTTGTTCACGAAAGAATTCATGCAGTCGGTGCCAATGGCCATCTGTGCCATCCCTTATATGTTCTTCAAGGCTCTTACGCTCCCCGTAGCATATCTCCCTTTGGCAAAGGGCGACAGCAAAATGTATATGTTTACGGAACTCCTGTACGACATCTTCATTGCCTTGGCTGTGCCATTTGCCTTCAGGCTGTGGGGACTCATGGGTGCAGGAACAGCGCTTGCTGCTGGTGGATTGTTCGACATGATAATCATCCACTCTGTCTATCGCCATCGCTACCACTACCGATTCAATCACTCGAAACTGCTGACTTACTTGCTGCAATTCGTTCTCCTCGCCTTTTCCATCCTCATTGCCTTGCTGTCAGCTCCTGTCTTCAAGTTCAGCTTCGGAGCTGTCCTTCTTGCCTTTTCGGTGGGCATATCTTATCGTATCCTCAAGAGAGAGACAAAAATCATCTCGAAAATCAAAGAGAAACTGAAAAAGAAATCCTAACTACGCCCCATGCCCCAAGTCAGTGTACTTACAGCTGTCTATAACAGCGAAAAATACTTGCGTACATGCCTCGACTCTCTTCTTGCACAGACGCTGAGCGATGCCGAATTCATCTGCATCGACGACGGTTCCACGGATTCCTCTTTGAGCATCCTGCAAGCATACGCCCAGAAGGACAGTCGCTTCAGGATTCTTCATTTCGAAGAAAACCGAGGCATGGCCATCGCTCGCAATGAAGCGCTGACAGTTGCCACGGGGAAATATATAGCCATGCTCGACAGCGACGACTGGTTTTCGCCCGACACTCTTGCTCTGGCTGTCGAAGCCATCGAAACAACCCCTCAAGCTGATTGTGCCGTGATGCGACTCATCCTGCACTACGATGACAAAGGTACGACGGAAGAATATCCCATTAAGACCCACAAAAAGCAGTTGACAGGTTTCGAAGCCTTTCGCTTGAGCTTGGATTGGAGCTTGCATGGATTATATCTTGTCCGCACCAGCATTCATCAAGCATATCCCTTCGACACGAGTTGCCGACTCTATAGCGACGACAACACGACACGTCTCCATTACCTTCATTCCCGCAGAGTTGTCATGTCAGCAGCCGAATACCACTATCGAAAGCATCCCGAATCTCTCACCACAGCTGTCAGCTCACTCCGTTTCCTTTACATGGATGCCAACCTCAGCATGAAAAGGCAGATACAAGCGGAAGCACAAGCAGGGAATCTGGGTACACAAGCCGAGGACACACTCAATTTCTATGAAAATCATCGCTGGCTCAATATCGTGGGCTGCTATTGGTACTACTATAACCATCAATCACACTTCTCCCACGAAGAACAACAACAAATAGAGCAGAAATTCCAAAACATGCTCTCCACCATCGAAAAGAAGCGGATTCGTCCCTCACTCAAATACAAGCTGGGCTACTACCCATTCAAGTCCTACCGGACATTTGCGCGTGTGGAGAATTTCTATTTCAAACTAAGAAAACTGCTGAAAAATGAATCGGCTCAATAAGGCAAAAGGAAAATTTGTCGATAGAAAAATAAAAAAGAGTGAAAAATGTTTATTTCATTCTTCACTCTTCATTAAAAAGCGAGGTGCGTGGCGGATTCGAACCGCCGTTGACGGTTTTGCAGACCGTTGACTAAGCCACTCATCCAACGCACCAAAACCATGTTATCGGCATCGTTGTCGAAAAACGATTGCAAAGGTAGCACTTTTTTCAATAACTGCAAATTTTTTTTCTTCTTTTTTTGAAAACACCCTTTTAATTTTTATGATGAAGCCATGCTTACCGTAGAAAAAGTAAAACAATATATTGCACAGCATTCACTTCTGAACGAAAAAGACACCGTACTCGTTGCCATCAGTGGAGGAGCTGATTCCGTCTGCCTCCTTCACATTCTCATGCAACTCCACTACCAGCTTCATGCCGTTCACTGCAATTTCCATTTGCGCGGCGAAGAAAGCAATCGAGATGAGCGGTTCGTTCGGGAATTTTGCGACTTACATCATATACCACTCCACGTTCAGCATTTCGATACCGCCCACTATGCTTCCCTCCATCAGCTCAGCATCGAGATGGCAGCACGAGAACAGCGCTACACCTATTTTGAATCCCTTCGCAACAGCCTCCAAGCCCAAGCCATTGCTGTAGCACACCATCAAGAGGACAATGCCGAAACACTCCTTCTCAATCTGGTTCGGGGCACAGGGCTTCGCGGACTCTGTGGCATTCGTCCCAAGAACGGACACGTCGTTCGTCCGCTTCTCTGTCTTTCCCGCCAGGTAATCATCGACTACCTGCACCAAAACAAACTCACATACGTTACCGACTCTACGAATCTCAGCAATCAATTTGCAAGAAACAAAATTCGCCTCCAAGTCATTCCGCTCCTTCAGCAAATCAATCCAGCAGCAGTAAGCAACATCATTACCAGCATGGAGAATCTCAGCGAAGTGGAGAAAATCTATCATTACACGATGGAGGAATATGACACACACTGCGTCAGCACTAACGGCGAAACACTCCTCATCAGCACCGAACGCCTGCTACGTTGTGTCTCACCCCTCTCATTGCTTCACGAAACCCTCTCCCCTCTTGGCTTCAACCGCAGTCAAATAAAGGAAATCCTTGCAGCTGTCAACCACACAGGCAAAACATTCCACTCATCAGAATACACTCTTTTTGTCAACAGAGAATATCTCGAAGTGAGAGAAAACACCATCAGCGATTCTTATACCATTACCTTCCCCCTTCAGAACGGTACCATTCATATCGGTAACCATCGTATGACCCTGCAAATCCACCCTTATACTCCCGACTTCCATTTCAGCCCCGACACGCATTATGCTTATTTCGATGCAGATAAACTCGATGGCACACTCTCAGTCCGTACTCCTCAAACAGCAGACCGTTTTGTGCCATTCGGCATGAACGGAAGCAAACTGGTCAGCGATTTCCTCACCGACCTCAAACTCTCTCGCTGCGAAAAGCAAGAGCAGCTGCTACTGTTGTCTGGCGACACCATTGCTTGGGTCATTGGCATTAGAAGTTCCCAGCTATATCGTGTCACACATCAAACCAAACGTGTGGTTGAAATGAAATGGGAAGAATGAAATACAACATATCATTCTCTCACAATCGTCACTTCGTATCACTCATTTCTCGCTGTTTGGAAGGAAAATTTGAATGAAAACACATTTTTTAACGCATTTTGGTGATAAGTATTTATTGAAATTAGTATCTTTGCCATCGCACAGAGAAGCAAACACTCCGATGGGCAATTATGTTTTGAATGCAGAATGTTACACACGAGGAGCGGATGATTACTTTTCCCCTCCTTATATTTATTAACACTTTAATTTATTTATTATCATGAAGAAGTTTTTTGGTTTCTTCGCTGTAGTAGCAGCATTGGTTCTTGCAGTAAGTTGCAAGGATGCCCCTAAGACGGGAGTAGAGAATGTGGACGACGTAGTAGCAAACTTGACAGAGCTTGTGCAGAAGGGTGACGCAAGTGCCATTCAGGCAAAGCTCACAGAAGTGAAAGATTACATTGTGAAGTTGGCGAACGAGAACTCAGAGCAGATTGCTCCTTACGTTTCGAAAATCAAGGAATTCATTGCCACCAACAAAGACAAGCTGACAAGCGTATTGGGTGACAACGCCATTGCAAATGGTTTGGTTTCAGCAGTAGAGGCATTGCCAGAGGATGCTGCAAGTATCAAGGAAGCCGCTGCCAAGTTAGCAGACTTTTCAGGCGTTGTTGAGGGTACACAAGATGCAGTGGAAGGTGCAATTGACGGTGCACAGGAAGCTGTAGATGGTGCTGTTGAAGGTGCTAAGGATGCAGTGGAAGGCGTAGTAGAAGGTGCTAAGGACGCAGCTAATGATGCAGTTCAAGCAGGTAAGGATGCAGTGGAAGGCGCAAAGGATGCAGCTGCTCAGAAAGTAAACGACGCTAAGGAAGCTGCTGCTGAGAAGGTTAACGAGGCTAAGGAAGCTGCTGCTGGCAAGATTGACGATGCTGCAGCTGCTGCAAAGAAAAAGCTCGGTTTGTAATCTCTGTATTTAATGCAAAATAACAAATGAAGAGTGGAGGAATTCCTTCACTCTTCATTTGTTTGTTGATTGTTTTTAATCAGGGATTTAAAGGATTTTTTAGGATTATTAGAGAGGTAAAGTTAATAGTTAATAGTTCAAAGTTGAAAGACCAACTGGATAGCCAATTTTTAATTTTTAACTTACCAAGTTGTTCCTTGTTCTTTGTCCTTTGTACTTAATTTCCACTCTTCATTCTTAGTTCTTCATTCTTAATCCTTCATTCTTCATTCTTCATTATTCCTCCTTGATTTTCACAAATGCGGTAACAGCGAAGGTGACAAGGCAGAATGCCATGATAAGGAGGAAGAAATGTTGGTAGCCGATACTGTCGGAGATGAGTCCTGAAACCATACCAGGAATCATCACGCCGCCAAGGTACTGACCAGCTGTACAGATGGAAAATACGGCTGTGCTGCGCTCACCGCGGGAGAAGGTAACGAGATAGAGCGTGTATGCGGCGAAACCAAGTCCATAGCCTAACTGCTCGATACAAACGCATGAACCTATCAACCAAAGGTTGGTGGTAGGGAAATAGCTGAGATAGACATAGACAACGTCAGGAAGCGTGATGCACATGACAAGCGGCCAAAGGCATTTGCGCAGTCCCCACTTCGACACTGCCCATCCTCCTATGATTCCTCCCAAAAGTAATCCTATCACACCGAGTGTGCCATAGATGAATCCGAAGTGAACATTGCTCATTTGCAATCCTCCTTCTTCAGAGGAACGGAGAAGAAAGAGTGGGACAATCTTTGTGAGAAGTCCTTCTGGCAAACGAAAGAGAAGAATGAAGCAGAGTGCGGAGATGATGTGTGGCTTAGTGATGAAAACACGAAGTGTGGCAACAAACTCATGCAGTTGTTCTACGAAATGGAAACGCTCGTGAACGCTTGTTTCCACTCGTGGAAGAATGAATGCGTGATAAGCTGCCAAAGCAAACATGAGGATGCCAAGTATGATAAAAACGGTACTCCATGATGCGGTGGTGGATTGCAACATGCTGCCAAACGCCCCTTTCTGCATGTATCCTGCCAAGAGAACCAGTCCTCCCTGCCCTATCACCATGCCAATGCGATAGAAGGTGTTTCGCACACCCACATAGAGTTCTTGGTCTTTGTTACACAAACCGATGATGTAGAATCCATCGGCAGAAATGTCATGCGTGGCACTGGCAAAGGCAATAAGCATAAAGATGGCAAGAGTGGATTGCAGCCAGAAAGGTGTATTGAGTGTAAATGCCACGAGTGCTAAGGAAATACCCATGAGGAATTGCATGGTAACAATCCACCAGCGTTTTGTTTTGAGGTTGTCGATGATGGTACTCCAGATGGGTTTTATCACCCAGGGAAGTCCTAACCATCCCGTATAGAGTGTGATTTGTCCATCGGACAATTGCAATTCCTTGAACATAATCACAGAAATAAGCATCACCGCTGAAAATGGCAATGCTTCACCAAGGTAAAGGGTTGGAACCCAAAGGTAGGGTGCAGGTTTCGACTTGCCATTTTCTACAGCCGTATGTGTGAAGGAAGTGGATTCTCCACCTGTTTGTTGATTTGATTGATTTCTACTCATTTATTTAGATTAAAGTTTTTGAGTTCTTTAGTTTTAAATTATTGAGTTTTAGTAAACTAATTCTTCATTCTTAATTCTTCATTCTTAATTATAATCACCCCCCATGCAATGAGGGCTGTGGCTGCATCAATGATGAAGTAGAGTTCAAAGCCCAAATGCTGGGAGAGCCATCCTGAAAGGGCAATTGGCAGGAGCATTTCTCCAATGATGAGAGGAAGATAAAGTAGATTGGTGGTGTTGCGATAACGGTCGTTGGAAAAGAAGCGCACAAAGAAGATGCAACCATGAAGCCCGAATCCGAAACAGAATTGAGCGATGAAGGAGCAAATGGAGATGATGAGCAGATTTCCGACTGGAGGAAAGAATGACATATACACATAGCAAAGTGGTGACAGCGTAAGAACTACTGCTAACAAAGAGAGAATGCGATACAGTCTATATTTTCGCTCTAAATGGCGAGCAAGAAAAGCACCAGCCGTAAAAGCAATGATACCAATTGTTCCCTGAGCAAAGCCGATGTCCTGAAGCGAGCAGCTGAGTCCTCCTCCATCGTGGGGAGCCAAGAGGAAGAAAACACGAGGACAGAACATGAGCGATTGAGGGAGCAAGAGGAAGAAGAGGAAGAGCAGCACACGAAAGGCATGGGGTTTGGAACGGAGTCGTTCGATGGAATCCATTTCCTTGCGGATGGTGTGTGACAAGGAAGCATGGTGATAAGGTTGCCATGCATTTGATGATGGTAAAAAAACGAGATTGAGACAGAAGAAAATGAAAAACACACCAGCCACGAGATAGTTTTCCATGGCCCAAGCACGATGGATGTCGCGAAAGAAAATCTCAAGAAATCCCACCACAATCATGAGCACCCCGTAGGTCATGACAGCGGATGCCTGTGTGGAGATGTGCTTTGTAGGACGATAAATGCGTTGTTCGCGGGGAGATAGCACTTTTTCATAATACATGCGTGCCACAAGATTGTGCCATGAGCAAAGAAGGGATATGACAAACATGCAACAGAGCAACCCTACATAGTTGGCATGGAAATCGTTGATGTAGAATGCTGTAAATAAGAGAATAACGAAAATAAGAAACTCAATGATATGTATCCATATCTTGAAGTTTCCCGCATGTTTCACTTTCAATCGGAAAAAAGATTTCAGCATCCAGGGGGAGAGAAGAATCGACACAAAAATAGTTGCACGTGTAGTCCCTGCACCAAACTGAATGAACATAAGCAAAGCCACAAATGTGACCATTGCCGTAGGAATTTCCTCCGCAGCGAACAGACACGGAATCCACAGGAATGGAGAACGTCCTTTCTTCTCTCCCTGTGTAGCCACATCCACAGCACCCTTTCTGCTCTCTGAAGAAACGACTATGGATGAATCCATGCTGCCATGATCATGTTTCTGACTTGCCATATAATTTTAAAACCAATCCTTAGTACATTCTCTCAATCTCTGTGCCAGGATAATAATGGTGTAGGATTTGGTCGTACTTGTAGCCTTGGTCGCCCATGACGGCAGCACCAATCTGGCATAATCCTACTCCATGTCCCCACCCTGCTCCATGAAGGATGAAACGAGATGGAAACTCCAGATTGGAGTCTATTTCGTAGGAATCAGCATCGAACTGACGCTCCACAACAAACGCTGAAGAAAAAAGATGGGTTTCGGATAGGGCACGACGTATTTCCAGTTCCTTACCAATGGTGAAACTGCGCTCCGAACCTTCTATGCGGAGTAAACTGATACGTCCCGATTTGCCCCGATGCAGCGGGATGAGGTTGAGAATCTTTCCAAACGACATCTTCAATTTGCGAGAAATCAATTCTGCAAGTTGTTCTTGTGTGTACTCCACGGTCCAACGATAGAAATCGCTCGTTTCCTGGTCGTAATGGTTCAGTATTTGCGAAAGGATGCGCTTGTTCTGCGTATTGCAGAATGCCGATGGCGACAAAAGAATCCATCGCTGCGCTTCATCTTCCGACATTTCAGGCATCGGTTGGTTATCCACTTCTTCTGTTTTCGAGGCCACATCTTTCTTCGCAATCAAGTAAGGCTTATGCACGTCTTCCCAACAGGTTTCAAACTCCTCGGTGATTCCTCCACAGCATTTAGAGAAGCGGGCATCGCAAATCTGATGCTCGTATTTCAGCACCTGTCCACAGGTTTCAACAATAGCCTGACGCACTTGAGGACTGGAAGCACGAGTGATGCCCTGGTATCGTTGACAATGGTCATCTGCACACACATCGAACAGCGTATGGTCTTCTCTATCATACCAACGAATGAGCTGGTTGTCCGATTTCTTGAACGAAAAGAACGCATCGGAGTCGTGTTCCATTTCCAAATGCTTACGCTTCTCCATCTGTGCCATCAACCAACTACGAGAGATGACAGCATGAGCCTTCAGAAATTCGAGTGAAGCTGTGGCACTCATCTCAGAACTTATCACACTCACCAAATACTCCTCCACAGGAAGCACATTGATGGCACAAAGCTTGCCGTCGTGAACTATCAAGCGCAATGCACCTATGAAAGTCTGCGTTTCCTTGCGTTCCCAATGAAAATTGATTCCTATCGTGACTTCAAACAAGGCAAACGAAGCGTCATCCTCACATGGCGAAAAGGCAAGTTCCTGATAAAGCATATCATTCCAGCGTATGCCACCATCTTCGTATTCAACAATTTGTTCCCCATCAACCGTCATACCTTTTGCCTGGTACAAACCATTCAGGTGGAATCGGATTTTCTGAGCATCTACTATGCCTACACTTACTTCTGGTTGCTTCTTTTTCATATCAAAAATGGCGTTGGCGTTAGCATTTTAATTCTCGCTTTACAAAGTTCTCACTCCCCTCGTCCATATCAACGATAACGATAACCATAACGATAACTGCCATCCGGATGGAAAATTAAGGTTATGGTTAGGGTTAAGGTTATGGAGAGAGGGGCTGGGGGTGAGGCTTTTTTCACCTTTTACCCAATTTCATCCGCATAATCGTTTTCACTTCATCCTCAGGCGACATAGCCACCTCCTGCAAGATGGATATTGCCAACTTGGCATTGAGTTTCACGAAATCCTCCTCACGTGGAGTGATTATCAATCCACCCATGTCAATCGCCCCTGGACTCACCATGATTTGCTCCTTCCCCTGCTTGAAATAGCAGTCAGGACGATGCTTGGCACGAGGCAGCACCACACTCACGATGCGCCGTTCCAAATCCAACTCGCTGGCTTGAGTCCAGGAAAGAATATTCATCATGGGCTCCGAACCATCTTCCGGTATGGGAAGTGAATCATAGATTTTCTTAAATAAGAAATCATTAGCTTCAGGCGAGCGAGTCACTATGATAAAACCTGGAACCACATATCCTCGCAAGGAGAAAATGCCCATGTCGTCAGCAACGGTTCCCAACTTCAGGGCTTCGATAAAGTCATCATCGCTCACAGGATAAATACGAGAGCGAAGAGGATAATACTTCTCCTCCCAATCACGCTCCAACGGAACCACACCACGCGAACCCGCCTGGAAATGGAGATGGTCGGGAGCCGATGCACCACAACGAGGACCATTGTAGAACATGAAGAGGTTCTTCAGACTCTCCGTCATCTTCATCATGTCTATATAGTACTCACGAATGCACTGAGGAGCATGCACACGCAGCGGAATAGTGAAGTGTCTATGTAAGATTGGGAACGGATTTACGAGCAAGATGAACTTGCCATTCATAGGGAAATCAATCTGCTCGTCGGGACGATTCTCAGGGCAGAGAAAGCAAGGACGCTCATCAATGGCTTGCTTGCTGATGGATGCACCCGTCGAAACGATACGAGCAGGATTGAATTGGACAGACAAATGCAAATCTCCGTCATTCATGTCCTTCACCTCCACCCTCTTCAGCTGTTGGTAACGCTCCTTTGCATCGTTCCACTGTCTCAGTTGGTTCTCGAACAGATGCTCCACATCCGATTCCTGCAAAGGCTGTTTCCAGAAATGGTTCAAACGCTGGCGAGCCATCAGCTCAGCAGTGCGCAAACCATCCTTATAATAATTATTCGCATTCACCTTCGCTGGCGACAAGGCAGCATCCGAATTGCCCTCCCAGCGGCGGCACAGGTACAATTCGTCATAGATGCGACCAATCTTGAATCTGCGCGAGAAAGAAAGTCCTAAGGCATAATCCTCGCCATAGCTGGTGTTAGGAATCCCGTATTTCCGTAGTATTGGAGTGAAGAATGCACGAGGAGCTCCAAGTCCGTTGATTCTCAATGCATTATTACGTCCGTTCTCATCCGTCCATTCCCGATGGTCAATGATGCCTGGAGGCAATGTGTTCAGTTGGAAATCGCACATACGGTACGAACCAATCACCATGGCACAATGCTCCTTGTAGAACACATCCACAATGCGTTGCAGCGTGTCAGGCGAACTGTACAAGTCGTCGCTATCAAGCTGAACGGCAAAGCGTCCGCATCGTTCATCATCGATGGCAAGATTCCAGCATCCACCAATGCCAAGGTCTGTCCTTTCAGGACGAATGTGTATGCATCGTCCATCCTCTTTCGCAAGCCGCTGAAGAATGTCCGTAGTGCCATCATCCGAATGATTGTCCACCACCAGCACATTGAAGTCGAACTGCGTTTGCTGGCTCAGTGCCGAGCGCACAGCATCCGCAATCGTGCGAGCCCTATTCCGTACAGGAATGATGACCGATGCCTCGATGGGGAACGAATTCCTGCCTATCGCCACTTCGCTCACACATTCCGAACCGATGTAGGCATCCACCAGTTTCAGATGCTTCGTGCAAGCCTCCTCCATTTCCACCTGCAAATCCCTATTGCGAGGATCCACATAGTCGAATTGCTTCTCTCCGCTCTTCCTCATGTCCAGTTCCTCCTCCGCGTAGAGCAGCTCGTTGATGTGGACAATGGCATTGGGAGAAATACGGGAAATGAAAAGACGGATGTCGTAACGCGCCGCATATTTCCAGTCCACGTTCGCATTCTCCTTCTCATAGAGGCGGAATGCAGCAGTGTCAATCAGCAGGACAGAACCGAAATCGAAATCATTCCGCACACTGCCCAACTGATAAGCAATCGTCGGAATCTTCTCCGTCCGACCGTCCTTCACCACGTTCCTGTCCGAATAAAGCATGTAGGCACCCGTATCCTTCGCCACCTCCACCATGCGCTCAATGCAGTGGTAACCCAATGTCAGCGGAGTGGTTTTCGTGTAAAGTAAAATATACTGCGAACGCATCAGCTTCGTAGCTGCATGAAATGTCTTCGACGAAACAATGTCGTCCACCAAAAACATGGTACAACCGTCTATCACAGGCAACTGCTCGTCGAACGCCATCAGGAAGATGTTAGCCACCCGTTTCGACTTCCGCAACTGTTCAACAGTGAAGCGCACCGACCCTTCATCGGCGTATGGTATAAAACAATCAACTTTGTTCTTCATAAACTTGAATAAACAATGATGGACCCTCCCACAGTCCCCAGCCCCCTCCAGCTCCCCCAAGGGGGAGAGAATAGCCATCAGGGGTGACTACTCCCTCCCTCACAGGGAGGGTTGGGGTGGGTCTTGGTCTATTAAAAATAAAGCCCTATTCCCACGCGAAGCCCCAACTTGCTTTTCTTCGAGAAACTCGAAAGACTCATGTCGTAATAGATGGAAGGCTCCAGCGTGACAGTCTTGTTCAGAAAATAGCAATAACCAACTTCAGGTGTAATCTGGAAATCGTTGAAATTCTTGAATTCGTGCAAAAGGCGGAAACCGACACCAAAGAACAAACCGTTCTTTTCCAGATAGTAGCGAGCCTTCGCACCCACATGGAGCGACTGCCAAGCAGAGCATGAATACTCCACTCCTGCTTCTGCTGCTGCCAACCAGTCGTCAGCAACGAAGTAACCAAACTGACCCGAGAAGCCGAAGGAGAAGTCATGGGTTTTGTCATACGAAATACCCACACCGTCCAACGATGCGCTTGAATAAATCTTACCTGCTTCGAACTGGGCAAACGAGCTGACGGCAAATGCGGTCAGCATGAAGAATGTGGCAAATAACTTTTTCATTTGTTTTGCGTGTTTTATAATTGTTTGTGGATTTCACTGCAAAAATAACATTCTTTCTCCGATTATCAAAGAAAGATGCATTTATTTTTGCTCAATGACAGAGAAAAACAATGAAAAAGGCAATTATTTGTTTTTATTTCGTTCGTCTTCCATTTGTTCTTTTTTCCTTAAAACAAGAAAGAGCGCCACAATGATGACGAGGTATGTGATGATGTACGAGCGGTATTGCTTCAGCACTTCTATGCTTGAGCCGTCTTCATACACGAAGAAAACAGCACAAGCCAAAAGCAACACCCAAGGAAGATAGTATGATTTACGGATTCTTGCCATATCAAGTAGGTTTTATAATCAATGAGAAAATGGTCGCTATGAATGGTAGGTTAAAAGCCTAAATTAAGTACAAAGGACAATGGACAAGGAACAACGTAGTAATCGAAAATCCATAAAATCCTTTAAATCCTTGATAAAAATTAATTAAGGACAAAGGACAATGTACGGGCTTTGAAATTTGTACTTTGTAAATTGTTCTTTGTACTTCTCTTCACGCTTCACGTTGAAAGTGAACCTTAACCCTAACCTTAACCTTAACCGCCGTCCGGATGGATAGTTATGGTTATGGTTATCGTTATGGTTGGAAATTTTTCACTTTTCACTTTTCACTTACATTCTTCCTGTACCAGAAGATGAAGCAGAGCAGGCAAAGCAAGGTGACGAATCCACCGCCTAAGTAACCAATCCAAGGCTGAAGCAGGAATCCTTCGGGTGCAACAAGAATGTAGGACGAGCAAACCATTGTCATCCAAATGGCAGGAATGAGTCCGACATACACGATACGCTTCTTGCGAGCCAACCACACGGTGATAGACCAAAGTGTGAACACTGCCAGGGTTTGGTTGGTCCATGCGAAATACCTCCACAGCACATCGAAATTGATGAACATGAGGACAAATGCCACCAAGAAGAGGGGAATGGAAAGCAGAAGTCGCTTGTAAATCTTGTTCTGTTTGATGTGGAGGAAATCGGATGCAATGAGTCGGGCACTGCGGAAGGCGGTATCGCCTGATGTGATGGGCGCAGCCACTACGCCTAAGATGGCCAAGACGGCTCCCACTTGTCCCATCCATGTGTGGCAAATCTGATTGACGATGATGGCAGGGTTCATCTTACCTGTTTCTGGGTTGGTCATGGCGTTGAGCAACTTCTGATAAGCTGTGTCGCCAGCCACTGACAGCGAGTCGGCGAACTTGATGGCAGCAGCAGCCCAGATGAGAGCGACAAGTCCTTCGGTAATCATGGCTCCGTAGAAGATGGGACGGCCTAATTTCTCGTTCTTCATGCAACGCGCCATCATGGGGCTTTGGGTGGCATGGAATCCGCTCACAGCTCCACAGGCGATGGTGATGCAAACACCTGGGAAAAGAGGTATGGCACTCTTGGGATGGTGGTTGCTGAATGCTTCGGTGATTTCGGGCAGAGAACCTTCTTGCGTGAAGATGCCCAATAGCACTCCCACTGCCATGATGATAAGTGCTATGCCGAAAACGGGGTAGATTTTGCCGATGAGTTTGTCGATAGGCAAAAGGGTGGCCAAGACGTAATAGACAAATATGATGATGGTCCATGTGAGTACCCAGTCTGTCTCGCTGAAGCCAAGCAGTCCGTTAGTCAGGTTGCCAAGCAGTCCGGCAGGAGTGGTCACGAACACGGCTCCCACCAATATCATCAGTACGAGTGAGAAAACGAGGATGAAGACACGCGCCTTGTTGCCAAGTTCGTCACCAACGATTTCTGGCAGACTCGCTCCATCCTTTCGAACGGAAATCATGCCCGACATGTAGTCATGGACAGCACCACCGAAGATGCAGCCGAGCACAATCCAGAAAAATGCAGCGGGGCCAAAGAGGATGCCCTGTATGGCTCCGAAGATGGGACCTGTGCCGGCAATGTTGAGAAACTGGATGAGATAGACGCGCCACGATGCCATCGGCATGTAATCCACTCCGTCTTGTTTCGTATAGCATGGAGTCTTTCGGTTGGAATCTGCGCCAAAATTTTTCTCCACAAAAGTACCATAAATCAGATACCCCACGATAAGTAGGAGTATCGATGTAACAAATGTAATCATTGTTTTGTCGGTTTTTAAGTCTAAGGTCTGAGGTCTAAGGACTGAAAGTGAAGCGTGGAGCGTGGAGCGTGAAGAGAAGTACAAAGAACAATTTACAAAGTACAAATTTCAAAGCCCGTACATTGTCCTTTGTCCTTTGTACTTAATTTAGGCTT
>OCVV010891720.1_pt1 | contig 24323 bp, 23 predicted proteins | sample 1539721 | NCBI WGS metagenome assembly OCVV01 (sample SAMN02144230, study PRJEB22623) | gut metagenome | biome: sheep rumen | host: Ovis aries | place: New Zealand
CTGTTTTCACAGCGTTTCTTGTATCTCTATTTTACCATATTTACGCTGTTTTGTACAGTACTTAGCGGGTTCAATTTTGCGGAATCAGGAATAAAAGTATTCTTTTCGTTGATTTTTATTCATTTTCCAGAATGCTTCTTGCATCTTTGAAAGCATCTTGATAACTGTTTCCATATTATCCCTGATTTGTACATAAGTATTGATAAGTTCAGAATTGATATCACTTATCAGCACTTCCTTTGGCTGATAATTTGCAAGGATATCAAACAGCACAGCTCCACCTCCGACAAAGGGTTCACAGTAACGTTCTATTTTATCAGGATACCTTTTTCGGATTACATCAAGGAGCTGACCCTTGCCACCAGCCCATTTGATAAAAGGTTTTATTGTTGTATACATGACTACATCTCCTAGAAAATTGAAATATTGATTATACCTATATTATAGCATAGCTCACAAGAAAAATCAATCTTTTATTGACAAGTTCATAGAGAACATGGTATAATGAGACTGTACAAAATTATATGTTCATGAGGTGAAACATGATTAAAGAAATTGTCAAAGACCCATTTTTCCTGAGCTGAAAATCAGAATCTGCTACTAAAGAGGATATGCAGGTAATCCGTGATTTGTTGGACACGATACAAGCCAATCAAGACCGCTGTGTTGGTATGGCTGCAAATATGATTGGAAGTCATAAAACGATATTGGTTGCGCTTCTGTCGGGCAAATATCAGATTATGGTGAATCCTGAAATCATTGCACATTCGGTGCAGGCTTTTGAGACAGAGGAAAGTTGTCTTTCCCTGACGGGTTCACGGAAAGTTACTCGCTATCAAACAATTACGATTACTTATCTTGACCAGAATTTCAAAAAAAGAAAGGGAACATTCCGAGATTTTGAAGCACAAATCATTCAGCACGAAATAGACCATTTTTCGGGGATATTGGTGTAATTAAGGCAGAAATACGAATAAAAGCGATTCATATTGATGTGAGTCGCTTTTTATATCGCTTTTGATGAATGTGCTGGCAATAATTGAGCATCCTTTGTATTATCTATTTTCGCTTATATCCATAATATCATAGACGAATGAATTTCAATACAATAACTAAACGGTAATTTAACTTCCTTTTAGTTGGTGTAACTTTGCAAAAAAATCATTTATACTAATAGTATCAAAATATAACTGTTGGTGGGTGATTTTTATGGATATGACTTCTATTGGGAAGAATATCAGACGATTTCGCACAGAGAAAAAGATGATGCAGGAAACGCTTGCTGAAATGACAAATCTCAGTGCAAACTATATCGGAATGTTGGAACGTGGAGAAAAAATTCCTTCATTGACTTCGTTGATTCACATTGCTAATGCACTTGGAATTACCGCAGATATGCTACTTTGTGATGTGCTTTCAGAGAGTTATCACATAAAATGTTCCTTGATGATGGACAGAATCGCAACACTCCCATTGTCAGAACAGCAAAGAATTTATGCAGTAGTAGATACCATGATTCAGTCGGCTGAAGAAAATGCAAAATGAAATCTGAAAAAAGTTCGTTTCCAGACGAACTTTTTTATTTTTTCTCTTGCACTATTACTTTGAGTATGATATAATAACTAATAGTGATTATTTTGTACCAGAAGTGAATACAGCCTGTGTCACAGGTACGGAAAACGTATCTATACTTAATTTTTGATTGACAAAAAATGGTTAATGCAATAAGACAAGACATCAATTTAAATAGATAGGGGTAACTACAATGAATATTTATACTGTCAGTCTGTTTGGTCACAGAAACCTTTTGAATCCGCTTTTTGTTGAAGAACAGCTTGAATATGAAGTTTATGAACTTCTCAAAAATCATCGCTATGTCAATTTCTTGTTAGGACGAACAGGAGAATTTGATTTGATAGCTGTTCTGACAATCCGAAGAGTCATGAGAAATTATAGTCGTATCAATTGCTTTTTGACATTGGTTTTGCCATATCAAAATCAAATCATCACACAGAATCAAGAGAGTTTCCTGAAACTGTATGATGAAATTGAAATCTGTTCTGAATCAGCAGAAGAACACTATAAATCAGCTTTTCAAGTTCGTAATCGGAATGTGGTTGAACGTTCTGATTTAGTAGTTTGCTGTATTGAGCATGAATCTGGTGGAGCGTATCAGGCGGTGAAGTACGCTCAAAAACGCAAATGCCAGATTAAAAATTTGGCTGAAGGAGCTGTTTTTCCCTGAAATAAAAAAGAACTATTTTATATTATGAAACTCTGCAATTTTTGCAAGATTCCAAAGATACTGAAATTCTTGTTGATAATTTTGAAAATAGGAGTCGTCATGAGAAAGTATCATAAATTGACTTCTATCAAGAGTAATTCCACCATAAGTGTAAAAGCCAACATACAAGGCTGAATTTTCTTGATTGTGAAATTGAAATTCTGTATATTGTCGCATTAAAGGAACATGGGAAATTTTAAGAGTAATTTTATCGCTGTATTCATTATAAAAATCTTTCCACATTACCAATGGTGGGAGATAACTTGAAACATAGGAAGTATATGGTTTTCTGATATGCTTAGTAAATTCTTCGGCAATAGAGTATTCCGTAAGAAGAATTTGCATCTTGTTAGTACGTTCCGTCATTTTTCGGAGCAACTGATTTCTCTCACCTGTTGTAAGCCAACGGACACCATGATTAAATGCAAGGTTAATTTGTTCGATTTCATCAGGGATTTCAAGTTCTTCAGTCAAGAAATCATCAACAGCCTGATGCAAAGAAGGCAACTTTTCTAACATGATGAGGTTATCACTCTGAAATATGTTTTTTAGTAACATTTTTGTATAATTGGGATTCTTAGAGCTTGTATTCGTTGGAAATGGAAAAATAGCTATTATTGTCATCCATGCTAATACAGAATAAGTTTTATTTTCTTGTAAAAGATTTTGTAAATATGAATATAATTTTTCTGAATAAAAACAGTTTTTTTGATTCAGAAAAGTTTTGAAAAAAAGACTGTCACTTTGCATTTCTATTGAAAAATCTTGACTGAGTTTTTGGTATCCATCTGCTATATCACAAATGACAGAAGAATTTTCAAGATTATTGCTATTATCACAAAGGTTTGCATAAATACATTCATTGATACTTCGAAGCGGATAATAGCCATCTGAACGAAGCTTTCCGTTACAAAAATCTCTATGAGATGAACCGTTTTCAATCAGTTTTTCATAGCTTTGTTTTGTTGATGGATATTTCGCAAGAAAGCTAAATATTTTGCTTAAAAAAGGGTCACTTGGAAGTCCATTTATTTTTTTACTCCATTCATGATATTTTGACTCTTTAAAAAATAATTCGTTTCTCATTTGTTCTAAATTTAGCATAAAGATGCTCCTTTTTTGACACAAAAATTTTGTGTGAGTTTGTGCAAACTTGTATCACTTTTGTGTTTGCGTATTATGAAAAGTTTTGTTATACTTTGAGTAAGAAGATAAAATATTCATGCTAGTTATATACTATTTGTAAAGTGAAAAGTGGCATGAAAAATTTAAAAAGTGGCTTAAAATAGCTGATTCCAAAGTAAAATTTTCGCAAAACAAGCCCATTTGTGGTAGTGATTCTAACAGCTCGTTTTGATATATTTTACCATATTTCGACTTGAAATGCAATCGAATTTACACACATTTTATAAAAAATACATAAATTTCAGCATTTGCAACAACTGAATTGATTGTATTTTGTAAAATATGCTATGATTAAAAAGACTTTTGCCGTCAAAAATATGGTCTGTTATACTGAAAGGAGAATTTATTATGCCTAGAAGAGGAGAAAACATTTACAAAAGGAAAGATGGTCGTTGGGAAGGTCGTTATCGGATTGGATTTGATGAACAAGGAAAGTCAAAGTATCGTTCTGTTTACGGAAAAAGTTATCAGGAAATCAAAGAATTATTGCTTTCCTTGAAATCCGAACCCATTCCCTGTGAAAGTTCGGGAAAATTGACGGTCAAAGAACTTTTTGAGGAATGGCTTTCCGCTGTCAAGTTCAAAGTGAAACCATCCACTTATGCCAATTATAGGATGAAAGTTGATAAACATATTCTTCCAGAATTTGGTGGTATGCGTTATGAACAATTAACAGCGAATCATTTGCACGTTTTTATGCAAAAAAAGTTGAATTCTGGTCTGTCTGCAAAGTATGTTTCTGATATTGTGGTTGTGATAAAATCAATGGCGAAATATACCATGATGACGCACCACTTTCAGAATCAAATCTCTGGTGTCATGCTTCCGAAGTGTGAGAAAAAGGAAATGAAATTATTTTCATCCATTCAACAGAAACAACTTTGTCAATATCTGACAAAAAATCTGAATCTGACTTCTATGGGAGTCTTGATGAGCTTGTATACAGGGCTTCGTATTGGTGAAATTTGTGCAATGCGTTGGGGTGATATTGATTTTAGAAGAAAGCTTTTGACTGTTAGACGAACTGTTCAACGTATTAGCGACGGTACAAAAGGCACAAAATTACTCATTGATTCACCCAAAACCAAGACTTCTTGCCGTGAAATTCCTGTTCCTGCATTTTTAATGGAAGTGCTGAAGTCTTTTCGTGGACAGAACGATGCTTATATTTTATCAGGGAGTTCTAAAATTATTGAACCTCGGACTATGCAATATCGTTTTCGCTCTATTCTCAAAAAAGCAGATTTGCCGTCAATCAATTATCACAGTCTCCGACATATGTTTGCTACAAATTGTATTGCTATAGGGTTTGATGTCAAGACACTTTCGGAGTTGCTTGGTCACAGCAATGTGGAAACTACCCTCAATCGCTATGTTCATTCATCACTTCAAAGAAAAACAGAATGTATGAATCTCTTAAAATTAGTGGCTTGAAAGTTTTTAAGCCGTCAAAATTCTTGTCAATCTTACTTGTAAAATGCCTATTTTCATATCATAATTCAGGAAATTTCTAAAATGGGCTTGTTTTGCGAAAAAAATAAGATGAGCAGGTGAATTTATGAAAATATTACTTCTTGATAGAGACACTGATTTTGCAAAGCGATTTCGTCATTATTTGAACAAAAAATATACTCATGTTCAAGTGTTTATTATTGACAATATTGAAACTGCACAACAGCAATTAGGGCACGAGGTTTATGATGTTGTACTATTTGATGCGACATTTGACAAAATTTCAGAAGAATTTGAGATGCTTTTGAAAAATTCTGCTTTTGCTTATATTTCAGAAACACACGAAATTATCAATAATCGGGATACTATTTTCAAGTATAACAGTATTTCTGAATTATATACGCAGATATGCTCTATTTACGAGAAAAAGAAAAATCGTGTTATCCGTCAGAATAAACCTGAAGAAGATGAAGATTTCGATAAAGAAACGGAGATTATTCTGTTTTTGCCTGTGCATGGGGGTGCAGGAAGTTCCACAATGGCGGCTGCGTGCGCAATAGCACTTTCTCAAGAACGTGAGACATTATACATCAATCTCGAACAACGTCCATCAGATGCTGTGTTTTTTAGTGGAAGTAATAAAAAGGGAGTCACTGAACTTCTAACCATGTTACAGACAAAATCAAAGAAAGAAAATGCCCCATTGGTCATTGAAAAAGTCATTCAAAAAGACCAAAAACAGCATTCAGATTCTCTTTCCTTTGTTAAGGGATATACCAATATTATGGACTGTGTTTCTATGACTGGTTTGCTTGTGAACAGCATTTTTGAGGAGCTTCATCAGTTGAAAAAGTACAGATACATTATCATTGATGCTGATTTCATTGTGAGTGATGTTTTGAATCGGCTCATTCTCAATTCTGATAAACTGGTGTTTGTTTCCTCTGGTTCTGATATTTCTAATTCGAAACTTACTAAAATTCACCGCTATCTTGAAATTTTGAATCGTACTAAAAATGAATCTGTTCCGCCAAGTTTCCTTCTCCTGAATCAATACTATGGTATCAATGATGAATTATCCATTGCAAGGAATATGGAAATTATCGCAAAGTTTGCAAGATACCGCACCAATGAGAAAGGTCGTATTGCTTCACAGGATGTTATTGACCAAGTGTTGTCAAAAAAAGAGGCTTTTAGTCGCCTCAGATAAGGAGTATTATGGATAAAAATAGTGCAATTAACGAAATCGTCAAAAAAATCTGTCAGATGATTGATGACGGCGAATTTGAAGAAAATCAGCAAAGTAATGAAAATATGCTCAGCTTTGAGAAAGCTAAAAATAAATCAGATGGTATTGAAAAATACAGAAATGCAGATGATGAACAATATCAGGAATATATATTGACATTATTGGAAAGTCTCTTGACGGATGAAGATGACTATTTGGCTTCGGATGGTTCATTAGTGTATTTCAATCCTGACGAAAAAGCGGATATTGTCAAGCAAATATTTGGTCTCTATCGAGGTCTGGGATTATTAGAACCGTTACTTTCAGATGAAGAAATCACTGAAATCATGGTGAATGGTCCAGATAATATCTTTGTGGAAAAACAGGGCAGAATTATTCAGCTCCCACAGAAGTTTTGCGAAGATACTGACTGCGAAGAAAACGAGCGAAAAAAGCGTGGAGAAGTCGAACTTCGGAAAATTGTTCACCGCATTGTCGATAAGTGCGGACGTGAAGTGAATGAAGCCAATCCTATTGTAGATGCTCGTTTGGAGAATGGCTCTCGTGTCAATATCGTGTTGAAACCCATTGCAATGGACGGCGACACTGTGACAATTCGTAAGTTCTCCAGTACTCCCATGAATGTTGAAAAGTTGATTGCTTATGGCTCTATCACAAGAGAAATTGCAATGCAGTTGAAATTACTTGTAGAAGCGAAATACAATATTTTCATCAGTGGCGGTACTGGTTCAGGAAAGACGACCTTTTTAAATGCACTTTCCAATTATATCCCATCTGATGAGCGTATCATTACCATTGAGGACTCTGCGGAACTGCAAATTACAGGTGTTGACAACCTTGTCCGTATGGAAACCAAACAAGCCAATGCAGAAGGTAAAGGGGCAATTACGATTAAGGACTTGATTAAATCCTCTTTGAGAATGAGACCTGAAAGAATTGTTGTCGGGGAAGTTCGTGGAGAAGAAGCCCTTGATATGTTGCAGGCAATGAATACAGGACATGACGGCTCACTTTCCACAGGTCATGCCAATTCTGCAAAGGATATGTTGACACGTCTGGAAACAATGGTATTACAAGGTGCATCAGGTCTGCCGTTGGATGCTGTCCGCCGTCAAATTGGTTCAGCTCTGGATATTATTGTACACCTTTCCCGAATGCGTGACCATTCCCGAAAAGTTGTTGAAATTACGGAAGTTCTTGGCTATGAAAAAGGTGAAATCATTTTGAATCCGATTTATGTTTTTCAAGAGGACGACAAGACCACATTGGAACACGTTTCCGGCGGACTCGTCAGGACTGATAATGCTATGCAGAATATTGAAAAACTCCGTCAGGCTGGTATTACAAAAACCTTATAATTATGGGGTGATGAAATGAAGAAAAAAGAGAAAAAGCCGAAAGTCGTTGAAAATAAAGGTATCACTGGACACGGTACAGATTATACAATTTATATTCTGACACTAAATCAGAAATTATTAGCGGTGTTAGTGGGCTTTGTCGTGGGATACGCTGCAAGTTACATTTATTTCAATAATCCCTATTTAGGGCTGGCTGTCGGCTTGATTGCAGGATATAAAGCAATTTCGATTTATCAAAATAAGCTTTTCAATGACCGCCAAAAAGAATTACGCTTGCAATTCCGTGATTTGTTGGAATCGCTTAGTAACTCATATACTGTCGGAATGACGGCAAACAGGTCATTTCATGCGGCATATTCTGATATGCTTGCAGAACATGGTGCAGATGCTTATATCACCAAAGAAGTCAGAGATATTTGTGATGCTCATGACAATCAAGGTAAGGAAATCAAGGAGTTATTGAATGATTTTGCTGACCGGAGCGGTCTGGATGATGTGCGGAGTTTTGCAGGTGTATTTGATGTTTCCTCGAATCTGGGCGGTGATGTTGCAAAGGTCATCCGTGAAACAAGAGATATGATTAGTGATAAAATCGAAGTGGAACTTGAAATTCAGACCATGGTCACCAGTCAGAAAAATCAGCTCAATATTTTGGCAGTCATGCCAATTGTCATGTCGTTATTAACCAGAACTTTTGAAACAGATTCCGGAAGTACCTTGACAATTGTTGTCAAAATCATTGCGTTGGGACTTTTCATATTTGCGTACTGGTGGGGTACGAAAATTGTTGACATTAAAGTATAGGAGGGATATGCGTGTATGTTGTAATGCTATTGAGTGCAATCCTTGCGACAGTTTTGATTATTGCATGGATGTTCCTGTTTTTCCGGTATCGAAAGCAATTTTCCGGAATGGTGGAAACTGTTGACGAGGAAATTTTCACAGGGAAGAATATTTACTTCATTGGTCTTGGTGCAATTGAACTTTATGAGAACGCAAGCAGTAAGAAAATCTCAGAATCTGACAAGGCTATCGAACGCATGAAACATCTTGGTGAAATTTTCGGACGTGACAGTGCAGAAATGTATTATTATGTACAGACATCTGCACAAATTTCCATGATTTTAACCGCAGTTCCATTGGCTTTGTTATTGGTATGTATTTTCAAGTCTTATATCTGGATGCTGTTGGGGATTGGGTTGGCTGCATTGATTGTGTACAGTATTCAGTCATCCATTGACGATGCTATGACGAAGAAAAAAGACGAAATTCTCAGCGAATTTCCGAAAATGGTTTCTAAATTGACAATGCTCATCAATGCCGGAATGCTTGTCCGCCGTGCATGGGATGAGGTTGCAAATTCGAATATGGAACATCCTTTATACAAAGAAATGCGTTTTACTTCAAAGGATATGCAGGAGGGCAAGTCCGTTTCCGAAGCGATGCAGTCATTTGCGGAACGTTGCGGAATCAAGGAAATGAGAAAGTTTGCATCTATCTACATACAGGCTATCAACCGTGGAGCTGCGGATTCAATTGACTCCATGAAGGTGATGGCAGACGAGGCATGGAAACAGAAAAAAGAAGTTTCCAAACAAAAGGGCGAAATCGCTGCACAAAAGCTCCTCATGCCGAATATGGTTATGTTTATAGGGATTTTGGCAGTTGTGCTTGTGCCAATTGTTGGCAGTATGTTTGGAAGTTTTTAGCAAAGGAGGTGAACGAAAATGATGGATAAAGTTTGTTTTGAACTGTATAAGGCTTACTGGAATGCCAAACTCAAAGTGAAAAAGTTCATGGAAGATGAAGAAGGCGATGTTATTCAGACAATCATTGTCATTGCCCTTGGCGTTATTATTGCCGGACTTTTGTTGAATTTTTTGACAAAGGAAGGGTTTGAGTTAACTAATACTACTGGTAAGACTACAGGTGGTCTTGTTGATTACATATTTGACCAAATTAAGGGGAAAGTAAGTGACCTTTTCTCTACAACTTAAATTTTAGACTTCCACCCTTGTCCATGCCTCGTGGGGTGGGGGCTTTCCGGAGGGCAGAATACATTTTCTGCTTTCCGGAAAGCGGATGAAAGGAGAGATTATGTGAATCATTCGGAAATTTTTCATACGATAGCATTGCCAGCAATTCTTGCAAGTGTCGCACTGATTGTAATTGGAATACAAGCAGATGCCGGAATTATTGTTATTATAGCAGTCTATGTTTTTGCAAGAATTCTATTTTATATTTTACTCCTTGTGTTTGCATTTGTTTTCAGTTATATCGACAATTTCGTTGAATCTATAACTGCCCTTAGTTGGTTTCCTTCTGTATTAGCAGATTTATTGGAAATAACAGGCAATATTATTTGGTGTGGAGTTTGTATATGCATTCCTTTGTTTTCAACTTTTTTTGCTTACAAAACATTACATCCTGATGCGATTCCCTTTATTTGGAGTGATGTTAATTGGGTTGCGGAAAAAATAACATCTATTATTGAAATGATTCATTGAAACAGTTTTGAGAGGAGGAAGAGCAATTGTACTTGCAAACATTTATTATAATGACAATATCAATGTTGCTTTGTGTGATATTGTGGGGCGTACTTTGTCTAACTGAAGTTTTAGAAATTTTTAAATTTTGTGGTCTCATTATTTTAATCAATTTTGTTTTGGATTTAGTTCGGTATATATTGGAAAAAATGCTCTCAGAAGACCTAGAAATCATTTTTTTGTTTATTCAAGTTGTGATGTTTATTATATTGGTTATCAAAATGCCCTCGTTGTATGGTGTTCAACTTCCCAAAGAACAAAGCATCATTTCTCGTTTCTTTAGATGGATAGTATCACATATAGATACACCACCTGTCAAAACTACTCAGTAATGAAAGAAGGAACTGTTTTCATGAAATCAAAGAAAATCAGACGATTCCTGAAAAAGGTGGTATCATCGGAAGTATTTTTGATAATGACTGGGTAGATAAAACTAGTAGTTAGTTCACTTGTGTTCCTACTCCTCTCCATGCCTCGTGGGGTGGGGGCTTTCCAGAGGGCAGAATGTATTTTCTGCTTTCTGGAAAGCGGATGAAAGGAGAGATTGAAATGATAAATATTTTACCGATTTTATTTATGATGTCATTACATACCTATACACTTTGGGTAATCACAACAAAATTAAATGCAAGGGTATTTGTCCGCCTTTTGACAATGGTAATATTTTTTCTTTCAATTGTAATATATTCACTTTTTATTTATATAGTTGATTTGATTGATGATAAATTGAGTGATAATAAGCTGTTTTTATTAATGTTAGTTGAGCCATTAAAGTTAGTAAGCTATATTCTAGGATATGTGGTATATTTTTGTGTTCCTCTGTTTTCGGCTTTTCTGGCTTATAAAGTATTGAATCCTGATGTGATACTTACTGTTTCGGATTATCTGTTAATGTTGCTTTGGAGAAAATAAACTCCAAATTTCCGATTTTTTTAAGAAAGAAGGTGTATTGACGTGAAAATAAAAAAAGTCAAACGATTCCTGAAAAATGAAGACGGTGTTGCAACTTTGATTGAAGCATCAATTTATCTTCCGGTTGCAATAATGATTGTGTTTTTCCTGATATATATGGGGCTGTACATCTTGCAGAGTATGACCCTCGCAAGCTACGCACAGAAAGTCGCTTTCCTTGCAGCGAGAGAAGTTGCCTGTCCGGGGTATAGTACCCTATTGAATGAAGCACGTTATGAAACCTCTGCATCTGAGGCGGATTTCAGGCTTGTACAGCAAAACGGAGAGCGAGAAGACGGAAAATATAATGGTAAAATTACCATTGATAATAAAGTGGCATCTTGTCAAGTAGCCGCTTATCGGTATTGGTCGAAAGACCCTTTGAAAAATAAGAGCTACTATGAAGAAGTTTTAGAAAAACTTGTTAGACAGAATTCTATTATCAATGCAGGTGAGGGCAATTCTGTTAATGTAACTATCCGTTGTGATAATAAATTTATTTCACAATATATTTATGTAGATGTCGAACAGCAATTGATGCGGTTCCCTGTTCTGGATTTTTTCAACATTAAAAATCCCTCTATCAAGGCGAGTGCGGTTGCTGTGGTGAATGATACGGATGAATTGGTACGGAATACCGATTTTGCGGTGGATTCTATCGAAGCATTGGCGGAATATATCGGGATTGATGTGACTAAAATCAAAAGTACCCTTGATGAAGGACTGAAAAAATTGGGAGTCAAATGGTGAGGTGATATTATGATAATGGAATGGATGCGAAAAGAGAAAGGGTTTATTTCGATTTTTCTTTGTTTGCTATTAGTGCCAATGGTGACATATTCAACTATGATTATAGACGCATCCCGTTTGCAGATGAGCCGTGTTCAAATGCAAAGTGCCGGAGATTTGGCAATGAATGCCGCTTTGTCAGAATATGAGCATAAATTAGAGGAAATGTATGGATTGTTTGCAGTAGCACAAAATCAAGATGATATCGAAAAGGCGGTCAATCGTTATTTTCGTGAAACGATTGCTGGGGCTTTGGGAACAAGTGCGACAGATTCTAAGACTGTTAATATGGCAAATGGATTGACAGAGATGACATTCAATAACGAGAAAATTGACGAAAATGATATTTTTAATTTCGTTGAAATGCAGTTGGAAGAAGATGGATTTTCCTATAATCCCATTGAGGAATCAAGGGTTTCCAATCCTATGGTGATGAAAGGGCAGATTATTGACTATATGAAGTACAAAGCCCCTGTTTCTCTTGCAACCAACCTTATGAAAAAAATTGGTTTCTTGCAGGACAGCACTCAGCAGGTAGATGCGATTGATAAGAAAATTGCCTATGCTGAGGCAGTGAGCGATTTGGAAGACCCTTTCAAAAATGCTTATAATTCTATTGACAGATATAATAAAAAAAGAGATACATACATTACTAATAAGTATCATGATAAGAAAACTGTTTTTCATATCGTAGATGATGAATTGACTACCTATGATATGCTCGCTCAGGCGGCGTTGTTGCATAATAGCAATGTAGCAATGTGGAATAAAGTGTACACCACTCCTTGTAATGATGAAAATATTTTCAAGTCTTATGGCAAGACTGAGGAAATAACGAAAGAAGCGGAGAGTGTGAATAGTACTGATATTTCAGCAGTTTATGAGTATTTGTTTAAAATAGAAAATCAAATTTCTTCTGATATTATTAATGTAACCGGAAAATATAATACTGAAACTCAATCAGCTAACACACCAAAGTATGAGGAAAGATATGGTGATGTTACAATAAAATTTACGATTGATGAAGAAGATACCTCCATAAAGCTTGATGAAATTGAGTTTGGAACTACAACTGGAGATGATGGATTTGCATATGATTCCAAAGTTTCAGAATTACTAACACAATATACTAAAATTTTAAAGATAAGTGAGCCCTTAGGAAGAATGAAAGAATTTTATGATTTCTCTCGTAAATTAGCTTCAAAGTATCATGAATTTGCAGAGCGTAGAGAATACTATAATTATTATAACAGTCTTTACAAATTATATAGTGATATGTATCAAAAATGTAAATTTCAGTCAATTCTAGATGTAGATAAAAAAATGAAGCAGGAAGAAGCTAATAGTGAAGCAAATACAGAGAATACTAGCGAAATTACTGGGGAAAATGAAGGCTCAGAGAACGAAGATAATAATAACAATAACACCACTAGCACAAATAATCAACAATCCGCTGTCGAAGAAATAAAATATGATGCTACTGAAAAAATTATTAAGGGCTTAATTAAAAATAATAGTGATATTGTTGAACAGGCTAGACATTGCGTAAATATGTATGAAATATTGAAGAAAATCAATGAGGAATGGAATAAACATGATAAAGATTATAATTATTTGTATAACCAAGTAATCGATGGTGATAAGGGCGGAGTTTGGTATGATGTTTGGGCTGAAGAAATAAAAAATAAAAGTGTTCGTCTTCAATCTTTCTATAATGAGACAAAATCCCTCAAAGATTTTGCTACACAGATGCAAGATTATATCACTACTTTAAATTCAAAAGTTGGCGAATTGAAAAAACAAAAAGTTCCGTGGGAGAAAAGCATTGAAAAAATCAGTGATGAAACCACTCGTACGCAGATGAAAAATGATGCCGAGACTACATTCAGTGAAATGGATGAAGTAGAAGCACAGAAGCTTACGAATATTGTAATGTATCAGATTTGTGAACCATTGACTGCACTTGTTAGTGATATTGAAAGTGTCAAATTCTTGGGGCAACAGTTATGCGATGTGAATGGCGGTTTGAGCTATGAAACGCTAAAGACATCGGAAACTTTTCAATATAGCGAGAGTGAAATTTCCCAAGGAACAATGTCGGAAGATGGTAAAATGAAAATTTGTCCTGATAGCAGTTACCTCACAGTTGACCAAATTCTTGAAAGTTACAAAGAGATTAAAAACGAAAATGAAACCACGACTGGAACATTGATAACAAATTATGACCATGATACCGATTATCAGGAGAATGGCAATACTAATAAAGTTTCTGATAATGTTCAATATTACAAGAGAATTGATGGATATCTGGATAATGCGAAGAAACAATATATACCTGATACAGCTGAAACTCAAAAGTATGATGAAGATGTATCAGGCTTAGATGACAAAGGTGAATCAATCATCTACAATGAGAAATTTTATTTTACAATTAAAAACGTTGCCATTCCTCCCACAGATGAAGGTGCATTAGATGCGGATAATGAGGGAGAGAAATCTAAAAGTGAGATTGTCAATACAGTCAATAATGCCGGTGTAGATAAGGATGGTAGCACAAAGGTCACTGAGGATTTTTCCAAATCTGATGATTCTGGAAAGGAAGAAGAAAAGAAGGAATCCGTCAAAAAAATTGAACATAAATCCGAAGGGGAAGAACCTGTGAGTGAGGCTTACAAAGAAGTAACGGAAAATAATAAAGCTTCTACAGGTAGTATGAATTTTGATGGGATGAATGGAGATACTGGTAGTATTCCTACTGGAGAAGATGCAAATAATAAAGATAAATACAAGGACAGTGCCAAAAATAGTCAGGGCTCTTTGCAAAATGCAAAAACTTTACTTGAAAGCTTGCAAAACCTCGGTAAAAATCTTGTTGAAGATATGTACCTTGAAGAATATTTCACCGAAATGTTCACTTGCCTGACAGATAAGTCCGAAAAAAATAAAGACAATGTGCAATTGTTGAATGGCTATAAGGCGATTGCCAGCAATAAATATGACAAGATTTTAAATACTCAAAATGCATGGTATGGCAAGGAATTGGAATATATTCTCTGGGGAGATACCACTTTAGATAATAATATCAATAAAACCAAGACTTATATTTTCTTGATTCGCTTCGCCATGAATAGTATTTATGCATTTCAGGATGCACAGATTCAGTCATTTGGTACTACTGTTGCAAGTGCCACTGTTGGATGGTGTCCAGTTCTTGTGCCGATTGTAAAAGTTGTAATTACATTAGGAATTGCAGTAGCAGAAAGCTCGTATGATTTGAAGTTGCTGGAAGCTGGCGAGGATGTTGTACTAATGAAAACACAGCAAACCTTCGTATGCACTCCTGTTGGAGCATTGGCGGCAGTTACAAAGGAAGCTAAAAATAAGGTGGCAAATGCTGTTCAGACAAAAGTCAATCAAGAGATTGATAAAGCTGTTGAAGAAGTAAAGACAATTGGAGAACTTGGAGAAGAAAAACTAAAAGAAATCTTCAATGGATATACTGACAGTATGGTTGAAAGTATCAAGGCGCAGGTGAAAAATCAAATTGCAATCCCGATTGAAAATGCAATTACTGCTAAAATGGCTGATATATTGCCAGATGGTAGCAATTTGAAAACCATTGTTGATAAGGGACTGGAGAACGCTTTTAATGTTCTCAACAGCGGATTTAACGAAGATGAAGCAAGCGACCCAATTCAAAAGGCAGTTTGTCAAGTTTATCATCTGATGGAAGAAAAATTATCTCAAAAAATTGCAACAGAAATTAAGAAAAAATTAAATGAAACGTGGCAGAATCAGAAAAAGATTCCGTCAAAAGATATTCAAGACGGTATCAATGGTGTAATTGATGAGTTATTGACGAATGATGGCACTATCAATGAACGAATCAATAGCGTTGTAAATGAACAGCTTGATAATTTCAAAAAACAACTACAGGAAAAAGGAAAAGAACCAGTTGCAAACCTTAAGAATTATGTCAACAACGGGATTAGCAATAAAATAAACACATTCAATGATAGCACAGATAAAATAATTGATGACAATATTTCTAAATTTTCCAAAGACAGCACTGTTTCTGCGGCTGCTGGAGAAACAAGCAATTCTGGAATGAGCCGTGTCACTATGAATTACAAAGAATACTGCAAAGTTTTCATGTTCATGCGTTTGGCTCTGGATGTTGGAAATAACAACCAGCCGAATGAAACATCCTGTTTATTGAGGGCGGCAGCATTGATTCAGGCGAATGTACAATATGCGGCAGAAAATCACGTTGACAATTTCAAAATTACACAAGCTTACACAATTGTCAATATTCAGGCAAATGCTAAAATGGGGACATTGCTTCCTTGGTCCGCCACAAAAACGGAACTTAATGAAAATTCTGATGTTACCACGGAGGGTAATTTTGGTAAAAATTATGTTACTATCAGTTACAGTGGTATCAATGGCTATTGATGAGAGGAGGGCAGAATATGAAACAAAAACTTCATAATGAAAGTGGTAGTATTTCAATTGATGCCCTTCTTGGCATTACTATGTTCACAATTGCAATTCTTGCAATTATGATGATTTCCATGCTTGCTAGGGTGCAATCTACTATGCAGTATGCTTTAAGCCAAACTGCAAAAGAAGTTTCAGGTTATTTCTATATGCTTGATAAAACAGGTGTCACAAAATTGATAAGTGGGACAGATACGGAAGCTGCCAAAGAAAAGGTGAAAGATATTGATGATACCATTGGTTATGTTCTTGAATTTTCCACCAATACAAATAATTTGAAAGACGAAGCATTTAAAATTGCTGAGGATGCACAAAATGGAAATATCAGCTTGGAAGAGATTAAAAATGTTGGGAATAATGTAGAAGAAGCTAAAAAAACAGCTGACAAACTTCTATCTAGCGTTGACAAAATCACAGATGACCCTGTAAAGCAAATTAAAAATATTCTTTCTGTTTTTGCGAAAAGTATGGCGAATAGAGCCGTTGGAAAATACGTTGCCCCTTGGGTATGTGAAACAATTATGCCCCGTTATTTGGGAGGTAACAGAAATTCTACTGATGAGATGCTCAAATCAATGGGAATTGAAAAAGGCTTAGATGGGATTGATTTTTCTAATTCTGAATTGCTTTCAGATGGACGCTCTATTAAATTGGTTGCGGTCTATCGTCTCAATCCTAAGGCAATCACATTGGGAATGATTAACTTACCCGATAATCAGGGGATTTTAATTCGTCAAACAGCTTGTACTGCTGCTTGGCTTGTTCCAGATGATAGTAATACTGCTTCTCTCAAAAGCATCGGAGGATAGAAAAAGTGACCATTACAATCTATACAATTATTGTCATCACTTCCCTCGTGCTGGCATATGCAGGAACGTGCTTTCAGAGAAGCTACTTATTGGAAAAGCTTTTTACATGGAATGAATTTCACTCTGCTGAAATCATCTATCTGATAATTTCAGCAGTAAGTTACATTGCATCCGGAATTGCATTGTTTTACTTTGGAATGTCAAAAGAAATGTCAATAGTTCATCTTGCAGAAGATGCGTTATTATGGGACGGATGTTTCATTTGTGCGTGGACAGATTTCAGAAAAAAGAAGATACCAAATCAAATGATATTGATTTTGACTGGAATCAAAGCAATTGGAGTTTTATTGCAGATATTAGCAGAACATGAAGAATGGCAGACAGCAGTTCTGCCTTCACTTGCTGGAATGATTTTGACAGGGGCAGTTCTTGTGATATGTCGCTTGATTTCAAGAGGGGGACTCGGTGCAGGAGATATTAAATTATTTTCTGTGATTGGGTTGTATCTTGGAATTGTGGGGGTATTCAATGTCGGATTTTATGCAATTCTTTTTGCAGCAGGATACAGCATTGTAATGCTTTTAGCAAAAAAAGCAGATGGAAAATCCAAAATTGCCCTTGCACCGTTTATTTGGATTGGATGTAGTATTTATCTATATTTTTTGATAATTGCAGGATAATTGGAAAAAGAGGTGTATTATGAGTCGGTTACTACCTTATTTGATTATGATAGCCATGATATTTTTGCTGTTTGTTTCGTGGAATAATATCAGAAATTATTATGGTGAAATCAATGCGGAATACAATTCACACATGGAACGAGCGAAAACTTTAGAAGAAAAACGGATTTATATTGATGCTGTAACAGAATATGAATCTGCTTTGAAAATCCGTCCAGATTACGAGATTGCGTGTAAAGTTGTGGATTTGTACGAGGCATTGGGACAAAATGGAAATTATATCAAGGCTTGCGAAAATGCAATTTCCATTGCACCAGACCAAAAAGAAATGTACATGAAATTGATTGACAATTACATGGAATCAAATCAATATAGCAATGTTTTGAAAATTGCTGCAAAGGCAGAAGAAAATATTGGTCTCGATAATGATATTTTACAAAATGTCATTCAAGTGAAAGGAATGTACAGTACTGCAAAACATAGTGAAGAATATGTAAAACCATTATATTATCCAGATAATGGAAGCGAAGGGTATTACATTGCGGAGCGTGATGGCTTGCTTGGTTTGGTAAAATCTGGCGGAAGTGCGGTGACAAAATTTGATTATGAAGACATTGGATTGCTCCATGATAATTTGATTCCGGTCAAGAAAGACGGAGAATATTATTACATCAATGGTGATGGCTACAGAAAATTAGTTCCTGACAGACCAGCGGATTATTTCGGAACATTCAGTGATGGTTATGCACCAGCAGAATTTGAAGGTGTATGGGGTTACGTTGATAAAAGGTTGAAAGAGTATCATATTGAATACAGCTATGCAGGTGAGTTTTCAAATGGTATTGCACCAGTTCAGAAAGATGGAAAATGGGCTGTTATCAATACAGATTTTGAACAAGTGACGGAATTCATATTTGATGAAATTGTCATGAACGAATATGATTATTGTGCGACTTATGGTGTATTCTTTGCGAAAAAAGATGGAATCTATGCTTTATATGATAAAGAAGGCAAGGAACTTGCAGGCGGTTTTGAAGATGTGGAGCTGTTTGCATCTGATGAACCTGCTGCTGTAAAACAAGGGGGAAAATGGGGATTTGTCAGCAAAACTGGCGAAATGGTAATTCAACCGCAATATGATGATGCTCATTCTTTCTGTATTGGGTACGGTTGCTTCAAAGACGGCGGAAAATGGGGATGTATTGATAAATCTCAAAATATCTTGATTGAGCCTGTGTTTGATGATATGAAAGCCTTTACAAAAAATGGCTGTGCTGATGTTGTGCAGGATGGAGTCGAAAATTATATCATTGTAACAATTTATGAATAATAAGGAGAGATAGGTATGCTAACAAGAATCAATAAGGGTAACAGCTCCTATGTGGTATATCCTTTAGGTGATCAAAATGTGCAGATTGATAAAGTCAGTATGATGATGATTAACAGTAATCAAGATAAAAATATTGGTCTTGCTTTGATTTCATTGGAAGAAATGAATGGTCAGTATTTTGAAATGTTATTTGATGTGACAGGAAAAGTTCCATTACAAGAATACCTGAAAATGAATATTTCACAAGCTGATTTTCGAAAAACACTATTGAATCTGATTTCTACGTTAGAGGGATTTGACGAATATATGATTGATGTCAGACAGGTTCTTTTGACATTGGATTCTGTGTATATCAATTCATTTGACCAAAGCATTTCATTTATCTGTATTGCCCTGAAAAATGAATTACAAACTGGAAATTTACACCAATTTTTCAGGGATGTCGTACAGGGTAGCAACGTTAATGCAAATAGTAATGAAATCAGCTATTTCAATCGTGTTTGGAATGTAATTTCAAGTGAAAGCGGATTTTCGCTGAGTAATATCCGAAAAGCAATGGATTCTGAAAATGAGGTATCGCTCCCCCAAAATCCACAATTATCCGTTCAAGACCCTACATTTCCGAAAGTACCGGAAGTGCAGAGAATTGATGAGCCGGAAATTATCACTGTTACAAGTTCCACAACACGCAAAAAAGAAGAAGTATTACCAGTACCAGAGATTGAAGACGAGGAAGATAAAAAAGGTGGTATCTTTAATATTTTTTCCAGTGGCAAGAAAAAGAAACCGGATTCTTCTCTGCTTTCTGCGTTCGGTAATATGACCAAAAAGGGACAGAAACAGCCTGAAACGGAAGCCCCCGAAGTACATCTTATTAAGGGAATATCCGGATTTTATGCAGGTGGCAATTTTGAAATTGAAACAGGCGAAGAAATTAAAATTGGTTCAGATGCAAAGTCATGTCAAATTATCATCAATGATGAAAAAGTGAATCCTGTTCACTGTGTAATAAGTTATCAATCCAAAAAGAAAAGCTTTATTGTGGTTGATAAATCAATTTCAGGGACTTTCACAGAAGATGGAAAACGACTTCCAGCTGGGAAAAGTACCCCTTGTTCATCTGGTACAATAATTGTGTTAGGTTCAACAGCACATAAATTCCAATTAGAATGATAGAGGTGCATTATGGATTATACTTTGATTTCTGAAATTGGAAACCGTGAACATAATGAGGATGATGCAAAAATTGCACAATTAGGGGAAATGTATTGCTTTGTACTTTGTGATGGACTCGGCGGACATGGAAAGGGAGATGTTGCCTCTCAATTGGTGACAAATTCGATGGTACAATATTTTAATGAACATCCAGAGGTCAGCCCTGAAACCATCGGAAATATGTTTACATTCGCACAAAATGCACTGATGCAGGAAATTGAAAAAATACATCTGAAAAATTCTATGAAAACGACAGCAGTCGTATTGCTGACGGATAATGAAAAGGCTATCTGGGCACATATCGGAGATTCGAGATTATATGTGTTTCGTAAAAATAAAATCGTTCTGCGAACGCTTGACCATAGTGTACCTCAGATGCTAGTGTCATCTGGTGACATCAAAGAAAAAGAAATCCGGAATCATCCAGACAGAAACCGCCTTCTTCGGGTCATGGGAGTACCGTGGAAACGACAGGAATATGAAATTTCAGAAATCAGAAGCCTTTCAGAATGTCAAGCTTTTTTGCTTTGTTCAGATGGTTTCTGGGAGTACATCACAGAAAAGATGATGTGTAAATATCTGAAAAAAAGTCATGATTCCAGTGAATGGCTTTCTCTCATGTTGCAGGAAGTCCAAAAAAATGGCACTTCTGTAGAAATGGATAATCATACTGCCATTGCAGTAATGCTTGATAAAAAGTAGGTGATTGATTTTGTGGGAAGATATTTTTCAGATACAAAAATATCAGACAGGTTCTAATTGTATTTATGCGGGTTGGTATTCTGATATTGGGATGAGAGAAACACAGGAAGATACCTGTTGTGTAACTTTTCATCATAATGTGGTGCTTGCAACTGTTTGTGATGGAATGGGCGGTTATGAATGCGGAAAATTGGCAAGTGAAACAACAGCAAAACTCCTTCACGAAAAATTTGTTCAAGTATCTGCTGAGGACAGCTCATTTTATACCAACTCTTTGGATGAATTGGATGCAAAAGTATACTTTCTGAAAGATGAAAGTCATAAGCGTTTGAAAGCAGGTACAACCATTGCATCTGTGATGTTTCGCAATGGCGAAATTAGTTGGTTTTCCGTAGGTGACAGCAGGATTTATATTATCCGCAATGATGAGATATTGCAGTTGACAAGAGACCATAATTATAGAGAAATGTTGCTGGATTTACTGCAAAATGGAAGTATCACTGTTGAACAATATGAAAATGAACAGGCACAACATTCGGCATTGACAAGTTACATTGGTGTTGGAGGGGTCAACTTGTATGACATCAGCAAAAGCCCCTTGAAATTGAAACCTCAAGATAAAATTTTACTTGTCACTGATGGATTTTACCGTACTGTTCCAATAGAAAATATTCCCGATTTTTTGAAAGGAAATATTTCTGAATGCATGGAGTCTTTGTTAAGAGAAATTCAATTTTCGGAGGACGAAAACAGAGATAATACAACATTTATTTTACTGAAATATGAGGAGTGATAACTATGGATATGAAAAGATGTTCAAACCTGAATCTTAGACATTATTATGATGCTAGCTTATATGACCGTTGCCCCTATTGTTACCCCGGAACGCCAGAACGTAGCCAGCCGAAACGTGTCAATATTCCAGAGGGAGTTGATGGGCATTCTGTATTTATTGACCCTGAAACAATGAAACAAAATTTACTTTCTGTTGAATCAGCTCCAAAAAAAGAGCCTGAATCTGCTATTTTTTCAAATACACCAGAAATTCAACAACCTGTTGTACAGGAAGTACCTAAGCCAATTCATGAACCTGTCGTTGCTCCTTCCGATTTGAGTGCAGTTGAAAGACACGATAGCGAATCTTCTTCCTTAATGGATGAAATCGCTGGAAAGAAAAGTTCGGTTTATATTGATACATCATCAGATAATGGACAAATGAACGCAGATGACGGAAAAACAAGGGGGTTCTATACAGATGATGGTGCAGAGCCTGTTGTTGGTTGGCTGATTTGTGTAAAAGGAAAGCATTTCGGAGAAAGTTTCAATTTGCACGCAGGACAAAATACAATTGGTCGTTCTCTAAGAATGTCAATTGCCCTTATCAATGAAGAATGTGTTTCCAGAGAATCTCATGCTAAAATTATTTTTGACCCCAAATCAGAAACATTCATTGTAGTGGCAGGGCAAAGCAGTGGTTTGACTTACTTAAATGGTACATTATTGGCAATGCCTACCAATTTAAAAGCTTATGATAAGCTGGAATTTGGAAGTAATTGTATGTATATTTTCATGCCTCTTTGTGGTGAGAATTTCAACTGGAATTCTTATGTGAATCAATAAAATATGGAACGTTTATGTTACAGTTGTTTTCATCAATATGATGAAAGTATCTATCAGTATTGCCCTTTGTGTGGCTTTTCACCTGCAAATTCCGTTCGACAGGTGAATCATTTACCAAATGGTACAATTTTAAAAGACCGCTACATTATCGGAGAAGTGTGCGGTTCTGGTGGATTTGGAATTGTTTATAGGGCATGGGATACAACATTGAAAACGGTTGTTGCCATCAAGGAATTTTATTTAAATGGCATTGTCAACAGAATTCCAAATCAAAAAGAACTGATTTTGATTGACCAAAAGAAGAAAAATGCTTTGAGACGGCAATTTTCACATTTTACGGATGAGGCAAGAATTATCGCAAATTACCGAAATCATGAAAATATTGTCAATGTATCTGATTATTTTGAGGAAAATAACACTGCTTATATGGTAATGGAATTCCTTGATGGTATCAGTGTAAGCGATTACCTGAAACAGGGGGATATTCCAAATCAAAAAATGAATCCGGAAAGTGTGATTGAAATTGCACTCAGTATCTGCAATGCATTAAAGACAATTCACAAAGACCACATTCTGCACCGTGACATCAGCCCCGATAATATATGGATGTGCATGGGAAATCACTACAAATTGTTTGATTTTGGTGCAGCAATGTTTGTCAATGACCCCGATAAACAGCCTGACCCTGTATTAAAACCGGGGTACTCTCCTGTAGAACAATACGAATTACCAGACGAAAACGGAAAATTTCTTAATCATCAGGGTGCATGGACAGATATTTATGCTCTTGGTGCAACACTTTACAGGATGGTGACAGGACAAAAACCAATAGAATCTACCGACCGTGAAGAAGAACAGAAAAAAGGTCGTGACATTCCCGAACCAATTGAATTGAACCCCCAAGTTCCGCAATATCTCAATGATGCAATCATGAGAGCAATGGCAGTTGACAGACGTTTTCGTTTTCAGAAGGTGGAAGAATTGGAAGCCGTCTTGAAACAGGAAAAACCTGCTGTTACTGTCAAACAAACCATCAAAAAGCGGAAAAACAGGCAATTTTTACAGGTTGCATCTGCTTTTGCAGTGGTATTGGTGGTGGCTGGTATCGTTGCATACAATGTCATTCAGCAACAAAAAGAAGTTATTTTAAATGTATGGTATACAAAAGATAGTTCCATATCACAGGTACTCCTTGAAGTTAAAGATACATTTTGTGAAAGTTATCAGAATGTTACCATTGAATTGGTAGAAGTGGAATCTTCGGAATACTCCGAAAAATTGACAGAATCTTTTCAAAATGGCAATGCTCCGGCATTGTTCCAAAGTACTGAAATTGACACTTCTGGAATGGCAGTGCTTTCTATGGAAGATTTACTTTCTGAAATGGAAATGGAAGATTACTATTTTCTTGGAAATATTCAAAATGAAATTTTGTCAGAGCAAAGAATTCCTCTTTGTTTCAATCTTCCTGTCGTTTATGTGAATACTGTACTTTGTCCCTATGAAAATGATAGTATTTCATCTGTTTCAGATGCTATCAACGAAGAAGGAAGACTTGCAATCAAACCAAATGTATCAGGCATTTTTTCAGAATTATTTCCGTCAACTTCTTATGTTCCGGCGAATGCTGAACAGTTCTATGGTAGTAATGCG
>OCVV012884199.1_pt1 | contig 24317 bp, 20 predicted proteins | sample 1539721 | NCBI WGS metagenome assembly OCVV01 (sample SAMN02144230, study PRJEB22623) | gut metagenome | biome: sheep rumen | host: Ovis aries | place: New Zealand
GGATGAAGGCAATGTAGCTATGAAGTAGAGGGCTTGCCCGATGCTTGCCACATAAAACAAGCATCGGGAAGCTCATTACCCGTTCCGATTATCATCAGGCGGTGGACTGACCAGATAAATCTGCAAGCAGAGGTCACGGAATCTGGCATTAAGCCATTCTTACACATGGCAGGCCATGAATTTCGGAGCCGATGCCAAAGGATAATATCAAGCGTGTAAAATCGGCTTGCCGATGCCACATTTTTCAAGTAGTGGGAAGCCTAATACCCCATCTCCACTTCGTTTGATTGGGGTTTGCCACTTCAAAGCAAGCCCATTGTGATATTTCTAGGGCTAAATCCATAGACTTGTGTGAGAGAATTAGCGACCCCAAGGAACTGATGAAGAACATACTCCCTGCGTATTTGTTCTCAGTGGCATTAGTTTAGGTTGTGATACCTTCAGTGACCTCACCAAATTGAGATGGAAAGAAAAAACAGAATGGTTGGGTAATTAGTGGATTCGTATTTGAACGAAATGACACAAAAAAACACTTTGGCTTGTCAAAATCCGTCTTTTCTATAAAAAAATCAAAAAAAATGCAGATAATCGAAGTATTATGCTTTATTTTGCAATAATTTCATTATCTTTATGGTCAGAATTTGACAAACCAATACAAGGTAATTATATGTACAATTTAAATGAATTAGCATTTGAGGCAATACTTGAAAACGTAAAGCAATTAAGCAATGGCAACCCTTTTATGAAGTTGGCTATTGATAGGGTTTCGTATGAGTATAATAGAGAGCAATACAATGATTGTCTTCGTCATATTGATGATGAAAACAATCAAATCGCCCACCTTTATAATCAGATAAGTCAACGTGGAGGCTTTATAACTCCTTATGAACAGCAAGAACTACTACGACATATTCAATTGCGAAGTGAATATGAAGTAAAAAGCATGAAGCATTTCATGGCAGGTGGCAAAGATGCTGGAGATTTAGTGAATATTTTAGTTTCGAGGTGAAATGCTACCTTTTTGAGTTAGTGGGTATGTCTGAGTTAGAGTGTTTAAAACTATAAAATACAATTATTATGAAGAAGTTAAATAAAGATGAACTTATCAAGAGTGCAGAATCATTCTGCAAACAAGAAAGTGGAAAATACAGAAAAGAACTGTTTGGCGTGACTGATGGCAAGGCCGTAGGTACATTTGTGGAGCATTTATTCCAGGACTATCTTTCCGAACATTATGAAATGAAAGTTGGTAGTTCCGCAAATGGCTTGGATTTGCCCTCTGTTAATACTGATATTAAGGTTACGTCTATCAAACAGCCGCAATCCAGCTGCCCGTTCAAGGATAGCAAGCAGAAAATCTATGGTCTTGGCTACAACCTCATTGTTTTTGTCTATAAGAAGGCCGATGACATGAAACAAAAGAAAGGAATGTTGGAATTTGTTTCTTGCACTTACATCGATAAGAGCAGAACCGCCGACTACCAAACTACTACAGGCCTTAGGCAAATCATTGAGAACAAAGGAAATGCTGATGACATCTTCGCTTTTCTGAATGACCACAAAATCCCTTCGGATGAAGTTACGTTGATGAATATGGCAAAAGATATTCTCAAGAACAAGCCTGCGATAGGTTATCTTACTATTTCTAATGCTTTACAATGGAGATTGCAATATGGACGAATCGTTACATTGAATGAGACCGTGGATGGCATATCTCCTATCGTCAAATATGAAGCTAACATAGAAAATGAGTGAGATAGTAGTAAATGAAAAAAAAGGAGAGTATGGTGATTGGCAAACAAACTTGCCACTTGCCTTATCTGTTTGTGAACATATAAAAGCCCAAGGAATTCGTCCACAGGTTATAGTGGAGCCTACCTGTGGTCTGGGCAATTTCATTATTGCCGCTTTGCTCACATTTGACTCCATCGAGGACGTATATGGTATAGAGATCTACAAGCCATACTTGGATGCCTTGAATGAAAAACTTCAGACTTTCGGTAGTTCATTGGACTACATCAATGTTCATCTTTACCATGAGAACATCTTTGATTTTGATTTTAGGCAAATAACAGAAAATGTAAATGGAAGAGTCGTTCTTGCCATTGGAAACCCGCCTTGGGTGACCAATAGCAAACTTAGCGAGATTGGAAGTGACAATTTACCAATCAAGACTAATTTCAAGAAAACAAAGGGTCTTGAAGCTATTACAGGTAAGGCAAACTTTGACATTGCAGAATATATCAGCATTCAAATCATCGAAAAGTTCTCTGCTGAGAATGTCCATTTTGCATTTCTTCTAAAGAACTCGGTCATTAAAAATCTAGTATATGAGCAAAAGGCTGGCAAAGCTTCTTTATCGAATATCGCCCAGTATAACATTGATGCTCAAAAGGAGTTTGGAGTATCTGTGTCTGCTGCGTTATTGTCTATGCGTCTTTTTGGCGGTCACGAAAGAATCTGTCAAGTTTTCAACTTCTACACGAAATCATCATTAAATAGTTTCGGATGGGTTAAGGACAAATTCGTAGCTGATGTGGATAATTATGTCAAGACACAGATGATAGATGGTATATCTCCTTTTACGTGGCGATCAGGCTTGAAACACGATTGTTCTAAGGTAATGGAGTTGTTTGAGGATAATGGCAAGTATATGAACGGGCTTGGCGAGGTCGTTGACATAGAGGATGAAGTAATCTACCCCCTGATTAAGAGTTCTGATATCAAGGGAAAAGTTATTTGTCAATCTCGTAAATATGTAATTGTAACACAGCATAGCGCGAATGAGGACACGAAATTGATGAAGGATAAATATCCAAAAGCGTATCATTATTTGTCGGAACATGCTGAGTTATTGGACAATCGCAAAAGCTCCATCTATAGAGAAAGGCCAAGATTCTGCATGTTTGGCATTGGTGACTATACGTTCAAAAAATATAAAGTAATTATTTCGGGCCTTTACAAGCAGACTACTTTTTCTATGGTCTCAGAAATTGACGGGAAAATTGCAGTCTGTGACGACACATGCTATATGCTTGGTTTCGATGACTACGTTGTGGCACGAATTGTACAAGAGATCCTAAATAGTCAGCAAATTCAAGACTTTATGGAATCCATTTGTTTCTACGATGCCAAGCGAGCAATCAACAAGGATATGCTGATGCGAATAAATCTTTTGCCAGCTCTCAAAACGTTTGATTGTAAGACTATTGGGCTTACGAAGGAAGAAGATGAGAAAGCGATAGATTTTATTCTCCAACATTGCAATGCCGTAACCGCTCAGCAGAGCATTGACTTTGAAGCAGTACGTGCAGAGTACCCGAATGAAATCGTTAACCACGAAGAAGATGCGGACAATCCTTTGCTTCAATTAGAGGAGGACAAAAATGTGCTGATAAGCCTCGTCAAGAATGACAATGTGGATTTGTTTCTTGATGGTACGGCGCGTATCTATTACACAGGTAAAAAGTTCCCTTCAACCATTGCACTCAACAAATTGTATTATTTTATGCCCTATATCAAGCGACGTGGTATACGCGACATTTACATCATCAAGATAGCCCGTGTAGGAAGCAAACATGAAGTCCATCCCGAAGCAGATGAAAACGACTTGCGACTTGTTTTTGAAATCGAGAAAATAGGAAGATTGTTCGATAAATATAAATCTGTCCATCTCAATATCTGGGATACATTCACAGATACAACAATTAAAAAGATAACTGGAATAACTAGAAAAGAAGTGAGAACAGCTATCGGGTAAAATCTCAAGAAGAACGAGGGGCGCGAGTGGAAATAAATACAGAATCTTAAAAGCATGTTCTGTGGGGAGGAGAAGATCGATGTGATTTCCTACGTATCGACCGAATTGTTGGAAGATTGTTGGTAGAGATGAACGAAGAAGGATTAAAATGGAAAAGGAAGGACTTAGATGGCTTGTAAGATGATGCAATCCGACCAGATTCGCCTAATCCGACCGTCAATCCGACCGTTTTGGCATCATCCGACCGAAATCCGACTGTTTTAATGGCATTCATCAGTTCATCCGACCAAAAATATTTTAAATAATGAGATAAAACAAGTGAATTATGATATTTGGAAAGAAAATAAAAGAACTCAGAGAAGAGCGAGGATTGCTGCAACGACAATTGTCTGCAGCATTAGAGATTGACACACCTATGTATAGTAAAATAGAACGTGGTGAGAGAAAAGCAAAACGTAGCCAGATTCCAATCATGGCCAAACTCTTCGACGTGGAAGAAAGGGAACTGCTCACCATCTGGTTAGCAGACAAGGTGCTTGACACAGTAGAAGATGCAAGTGAAGTGAAGAATGATGCTATCGCTTACGTTCAAAACGAGATCGAGAATGGATAGCGGCATTTATATTAGTTCTGATTATTCGAGGTTGCGTGCAACTCCTATTCAATCAGAATCTTCATTTATGCAAGTTCCGACACACAAAATGTCGGAGACCATGACGGAGATATGTCGGAAACGAAACTCACTGAACATCAGTAGGAAACACTCTCTTTCACAAAACCATCTCCGACAATCACTGACTGAAAAATGTCAGAGATGCTATCGGTGAGCCAACGCATTCTTGAACATGACCTATCTGCTTTAGAATCCTGAAGCACGAAGGAAAAGATTGTGATAAAGTGTGGGTAAGACAAACTAATCAAAACTCTAATGATATGACAATGCAATTTAGTATTCCAAAAATAGAAAATTTAAAGTAAACCATTATAATATATGAGAATATGAGATTTATATATAATGAACATGAGTATGATAAAGAACTAAAAGGGGCTTATAAAACCGGATGCTTTGAGATTTATCTTAGCGGACAGTTCAATCCGACTCTTTCACAAATGTCCACAGAAGATCTGGGTACATTTCTTCATGAATATATTCATTTTCTACAGAATATTTCTACACCTTGGGGAATATATGCAGCAATAGTACGAAATAATGACCTCTGCGAATTCGTTCACTCTTTGGAGGACAAAGAAGAAGTCCATTTACCCTATCATTTTACGCCATCTGCTGAACAGCAACTAAGACGTAGTTGGTTACAATGCAGCATGGGAACTGGGCATCTATCATTTTCTATTGACAGAACGGCACCAACAGGTTATAGATATGAAGAAATAGAGGGATTCCCGATTTCTATGCATCAAGTTCTATTATCCCTTCAATCAACCTATGGAGAACGTAAAGAGTTGATAATTGGTGCAACCATAATAAAGGAAAGTATGGCTGCTATGTATCAGTCCCTGATAGATCCTGATACTACTCATCCAGATGTACCATACAATATTATACAATTTTGGTGTGAAAAGCATTTTCCAAACATTGCAAAAGACACAAAGAAATTAATATGCCTCTGTTACATGTCGCTCTTTAGCTTGGATCCTGGTTTTGCATTGATGTGTGAACTAAGGAATGCCAATGCTAACCCAGAGCTTTCTGGCTGGCAAATCTTTGACGAGTATATTCGCCATAATGTAATAGTAAGCGGAAAAACAGTTCCTATCCCTGATTTCTTTAATTCATTAGTGGAACAATACAAGCAATCACTTAGGGGCATGTTACCATGTGATCTTATCTTTACTAACATTTTATTGGACAGAGTAAAACTAGAGAACGGCATTGTTCCTATTCTCAATGTGATACATACGGAAAGGTTTGGACTCCAAAATATCCAATCTCTAATAGGGTATCTTGGAATACCTTTTATCCACCAGTTGGATGGAAAGCAATTCTATCCACAAGTGGTAGGAATTGCACATTCTTGCCAAGATGTAGTGGTAATCTCTGGTAATGCTGCTATGTACAATTATTTTCTAAACCCGAGTGAACATGGTGGAGTTTGCCCGTTTAAGTATATGTGTGATGCCGAAGAAGATGTTTGCTGGGACAAACCTTGGCGGCATGACAACTGTATATTTGAATGTGGAATGGATTCCATAAATGTCAAAGGTAAAAAAATAGTAAAGGACCGCTGAAACTTCAATCATCATCATCGATAGATGTAATAATATATAGATAAAGGTTTTTATCATTTCTTGATTTGAAGGTCTAATTTGTCCAGATTGAGACAAATTAGACCTTTAACAAAAGTTAAATCCGTTAATTCTTCATTATTTTCTGCAGCCATAGAATCCTATTCGTCACCTTTCTACCGTTTAACTCGCAAATAGCTGTATCACAATTGTATACAAATACGAGGGCTGTTCTAATTTGACATCCATATCCATTCCAATTAGTGTGACGAGTATAGGAAAATATGCTTTCCGTGGATGCACAAATCTTGAATCCGTTTATTCAGAAATCACGGATGTTTTTAGCATTGGTGCTTTTGGAAATGGAAGTGAAAACGCGATGCTTTATGTTCCTTACGGAAAGAAACTAACATACACACAAACGCCTGGACGGAATGTGTTCAAAGACATCATAGAGATGGACCCTGCTATAATGAACATATCTTTGCTTCTTTCTTGCAACTCCAAAGGTAGCATAACAATCAACGGAACGACTGTATTCACGAACAAAATAGGCAGTGTTGATATTCTTGAAGATGCGGAGAACACCATTGTCTTTACACCGAAGGAAAACTGCAAATTGGAACAAGTCTGTTTTAATGGGTTCGACATCACGACTTCGGTGGAGAATAACACGCTGAAGGCTGTTATCCCTGCGAAATCTCAAATGGTCGTAATGTTCAGTAAGCAAGGTGACATGAATAACGATGGCAGGCTCGACATTTCGGATGTGGTTTCGCTTGTCAATTTGATTTTGGGGCAATAGGTATTATCAGACATGATAGATAATAGAAGGCCGTGTCAAAAGTAACAGACACGACCTCTTTTTGATTTTTTCACACTATTGTTGTTAAACTTTCCTTTCGGCGGGGGGTCTTAAAGACATAGACCTAAACCAAAAAATTTTAACTTAAACCAAAGAACAAGATGATAAAGAAAATGATGATGATGGCTTGTGCCATCCTGATGACTGTGGCTGCTAATGCCCAGAGTTTTGAGACTAAGAATGAAGTGGAAACTGTGCCGTTCGTGCAAACGCTCATCGATGTACCTGCACATGTGTATTTTGTAGTAGGCGACCGATTTGGGTTCAGCGTGGAAGCTGGCGACGAGGTACTGGGCAACCTCATTCAGTGCAGCGTGAAGGACGGCATGCTGACATTCAAGCTCGACAGAAACATGGAAGAAGATGCCATCTATTATGATGCCAACGCGAGTGAATTCGACTCGGAGGAAGCGGACGATGTGGAATATGTCATCACCATCACGGCTCCCATCATTCCTGAAATCATCACGTCGAGCAACTACGAACAGGAGCTGATGTAAACGCTTCGCTACGCATGAAAATGAAGAATGAAGAATGGTCGCTACGCTCCGAATGAAGAATGTATTTTACACTGCTTATTGGATGAGTAACTTTAATTCTTCATTCTTCATTTTTCATTCTTCATTATATTATTCTTCATTCTTCATTAAAAAACTTCACAAGAATTCGGAACACCTTGCCTGGGTTGAGTTTCCATTGTTGCATGGCTGATTCAGCTTTCTCGGGCTGAACGACAGCTGAGATGAGACGGTCAACAGGACAGGTGCCTCGTTCCAGATAGTGGATGACAGCACGGAAATCCTGTGGCATGGCATTGCGAGAACCACGAATGTCGAGTTCCTTCTGAACGAAATACTTGGTTTGGAACGATACTTCTGCCTTGGCATATCCGATGCACACGACGCGTCCCGTGAAACTCACCTCATCGACTGCCATCTGGTAAGTCTCCACACTTCCCACAGCTTCAATCACCACGTCGGGACCGAAACCACTGGTCATTTCAAGGAGTCGCTGGTGGACATTCTCAGTCTTTGTGTTGATGGTGTAGGAAGCACCCATCTGCTTGGCAAGTGCCAACTTCTCGTCATCGATGTCGGCTGCCACGACGGTAGCACCACGGAGGGAAGAACGAACGATGGCACCCATGCCAACCATGCCACAACCTATGACGAGAACTACATCAATGTCGGTCACTTGGGCACGACTCACGGCATGGAATCCCACCGACATGGGTTCGATAAGCGCGCAAGTGCGAGTGTCGAGCAAACCGGCTGGAATCACCTTTTCCCACGGCATCACAATGTATTCCTTCATCGCTCCGTCGCGCTGCACACCGAGTGTCTGATTGTCCTTGCAGGCATTCACGCGTCCGTTTCGGCACGAAGCACATTTGCCACAATTCGTGTAAGGATTCACCGTCACGACCATGCCAGGCTTGAGTCCTTCGGGCACGTCATTACCCACAGCCTCAATCACTCCACCCACTTCGTGCCCAGGGATGACGGGCATCTTTGCCATCGTGTTTCGTCCACAATATGTGTTGAGGTCGCTTCCGCAGAAGCCAACATATTCCATACGAATCAATATCTCGCCATCACCACACTGAGGCTTATCGACTTCAATCAGTTCCATCTGTTGAAGTCCTGAAATCTGTACTGCTTTCATCAAAGATTATTAATTATCAAGGATTTTAAAGGGATTCTTTAGTAAGTTAAAAATTAAAAGTCAATAATTAAAATGGGCTATACAAATGGCTTTAACTTATAACTAACTCTAAAAACTAAAGGGATTACTCTGACATATTTTTAATATAAGGTAAATCGGGAAGATGCTGGAAACCATAGAAACGCTGTGCGTTCCGTCCCAGGAAGAGCGATTTTTCTTCCTCGGCCAGTTCCGTGGATTTCGAAACAAAGTCGTAGGACATGCGGTAAGTGATGGCGGTGATGGTGCGAGGATAATCGCTGCCCCACATCAGTCGTTCCATGCCTACGAGTTCTGCTGCTCGGCGAATGCTGCGAATGGCTGAGGGGAAAGGATAAAACTCAGAGTTGTAAAGCCAAGTGATACCACCCGACTCCACCATCACCCGTTCACCCTTGAGTGCCAAGCGCACCTGACTTTCGAAAGAATCGGTGGTAGGCATACCGAAATGACCTATTGCCACCTTCAGCAGTGGACATTCCTCTATCACCTCACCCATTTCTGCGATTTGCCTTTCATCGTCTGCCAAGCACATCGAGAGAATCATCCCTTGGCTTTCCATGAACTTGAACATATCCATCTTGCCGAGCAAGGATTCTTTCAATCGATGCCCAGGAATGGCAATGCCACGAAAACCATCGGCATGAGCCTGCTTTGCTTCTTCCAGTGTGAATGCCATCGCCATGCAGAAGAAACGGTCGGGATAGCGACGCTGCACCTCCTTGAGATACTCGTTTTGGTTGCCGTCAATCACTTCCTGCACCACCACGGCTGCACCCACCTGCGCGTAGTTCATGTTGGAGAGGAACACTTCGGCTGAATTCACACCGTCAATCATGAAAGGCGGCAACATCTGAACTTCCTCGTCCATGAAGATGCTCCGTCCGTTCTTCAGCGAACGAATCACCTTTCCGTCCACCATCGTGTCCTGTTTCAGCCAAAGGTGGCTATGCGCATCTATCAATACTCCATTCTTCATCATTCCTTCTTTTTACGAATTCTTCCAGGTCACCCTTTGCTGGTCGCCAATGATGGCTTTCACTTCCTCCACCAATTGCCAATCGGGTTCCTCGTTTGCCCACTGCAGGTTGCGCTTCACGTTGTCGGGATTAGCCGACGAGAAGAGCGTTCCCGCAATGCGAGGGTTGCTCACAGCATATTGCACAGCAAGGCGTTCTATCGGGTAGCCCTTCGCCTCGCAATGCTGAGCTGCTTTAGCACAAGCTTCCACGAGCGCTTTTGGAGCAGGATGCCAGTCGGGTACGCCACGACGAGAGAGCAGCCCCATGCTGAGCGGCGAAGCGTTGATGACACCCACGCCATGCTGTTCGAAGTAGTCGAGGTAGTCCGTCAAAGCATCGTCATTCAGGCAGAAGTGGCAGAAGTTGAGAACACTTTCCACTGTACCCCCCTCGCTGTGGTCAATCACCCACTTCAGGTTTTCCAACTGCAAGTCGGTGATGCCAACGTGTCCCACTACCCCTTTCTTCCGAAGCTCTACGAGTGCTGGCAGTGTTTCATCCACCACTTTCTGCAATCCGCCTGGCAGAGCAGCCTGAAACTCAATGTCGTGAACATTGATGAGGTCGATGTAGTCCACGCCCAAGCGCTCCATACTCTCATACACACTCTCCGTGGCGCGTTTTCCCGAATAGTCCCATGTGTTCACACCGTCCTTTCCGTAGCGTCCCACCTTCGTACTCAGGAAATACTTGTCGCGAGGGATATGCTTCAAAGCCTTCCCCAGCACCGTCTCTGCCTTGTAGTGTCCGTAGTAAGGGCTGACATCGATGAAGTTGATACCGCCATCGATGGCAACTTCCACGGCACGGATGCTTTCCATTTCTTTTGTTTCGTGGAACACACTCCCCAACGAGGATGCCCCAAAGCTCAGACTTGAAATCTTCAAGCCCGTCTTTCCAAGTTCTGTATATCGCATTTGCTATATTTCGTTCTTCATTATTATTTCATGGTTTCTCTGTATTCCTGCGGTGTTTTTCCTGTTGTCTTCTTGAACAGGCGCGTGAAATAGGAATAGTCGAGGATGCCCAAGGCGGCAGCCACTTCCTTCACCAGCATGTCCTCCGTGATGAGGAGCAACTGCGCACGTTCCACCTTCTTCTTGTTGATGTATTGCAGAGGCGAAATGCCAAAATGCTTCTTGAAGAGGCGAATGAGATAGGTTTTCGTCACGAATGCCATGTCAGACAGTTCCGTCAGGTCGATGTCGGTGCAGATGTGCTCGTTGATGTACGTCAGCACCTTCACCATGCGCTTGTCCGTGGTCCACATCTTCGGCGAAGCGTTCTTCATGAAGCGCGAGAAGATATAGAGGATGATGCCTCGCAACTCCATCTTCTGGTAGAGCGGCAGTTCGTGATAGCGGTGTACGAAGGAAGAGAAGGTGGATTGATTGTCGTAGGACAGAGGATTGCTTTCAGGCAACTGTGCTTCGGGCAGAGCCTGGCACATCAATTCAAACAGCCGTTCACAATCCTCACAGTTCTTCACCTCCGTCGGGAAGTCGTAGTAGTCGAAAACATTCCATTCCGCTTTGAATCCCTCATACACGTGCAGGTAGTAGTGCGTGAAGGGTCCGTGGCACTCACAACTGTGCAGCGTGTAGGCAGGAATGATATAGAGATTGCCTGGCGTGAGTTCGCACACTTTGTCGCTGAAATGTATCCGTGCCCCACCCTCTTTCACATAGTAGATGCGCGTGAAAGGAGAGCACACGTCCTTCCAGTTCCAATCTCCCTGATGCCGTGCCAGTCCTACGTTCAGCACCAGCAGATTCAATGATTCAATGGGTATTTGCATAGGAATAAATTTTTAAGGCAATGGCAAAGATAGTCATTTTGTTGCAACCGCCAAGTGGAAAGTGCAACTTTGTCCTAATAATAGATTTTATTTTTCAATAGACAACAAAAAACACGGATGGAACAGAGTAACTCAGAAAAAACATCTGCGTCAATCTGTTCCATCCGTATCCTTAAGAAGTTAAAAGTTAAAAATTAACGTGGAACGTGGAGCGTGGAGCGTGAAGCGTGGAGCGTGAAGCGTGGAGCGTGAAGCGATTGAGCCGGATGGCATTTTTAATTTTTAACTTTTAATTTTTAACTTATTAGAATCGAAGTCTGACACCTCCTGGTCGGCCGCCACCAGGGCGACCACCTCCACGATTGCCACGTTCGCTTGCGGTACGTCCCCACATGTCGCGTTCGTTCGAAGTGCCGTTGGCGTTCTTGCCACCAAAGATGTTAAGCTTGTAGATGACGCGAAGCATACCGTAGGAGTAGATGGCGTTGTAGCGAGTATCGCTGCTCATCATGGCATTGATGGTGCGGCTAATGTTGCTGCGCTGACCAAGGATATCGTTCCATTCGAGTGACAGCGTGAGAGCTCTGCCACGGAGGAAGGACTGCGATGCCTGAACATTCCAAATCAGTTCGTTCGTGTTCATCTTGGCATTGGCAAAACCATGGCGTGAGTTCATGGCAATGTCGGTGTTGAACGTAGTGCCCCAAGGCGCATTGATATTGATTTCCGTTCCGTAGGAGAACGTGAATGTGTTCTTGAGACTGTTCAATATCACATTGTTGTTCGAGTGGTTGAAGTTGATGTTTCCATTGAGTGAAACCTCAAACCAATCGTTGCGATAACCCAGTTCCAGACGCTCGCCGAGGTTCAACGTCTTGGTTGTTGACTTGTCCTCCTTGTACTGCTTAGGGTCGAGATAGCTGACATTGTTGGAGTAGTTCACGTTGCTCATCGAACCGATTGTCCAAGCCTTGTTAGCGTCGAGCGCCGTGTTGAAGCCAAAGCCACCACCAGCGTTCCAGTTGCCATTGATGTTCTCCGACATGGTGGTGCGCACACCCGTTGCTGTATCGTAGTAAACACGCTGTGCAATCTGGTTCTGCGTGAACGAGAAGTTCACGTTGGTGAAGATGCTGCGCTGGTGTTCTGCATTGAAAGTGTTGTAGAAGAGCATGAAGTTCTGGTTGAACGATGGCTTCAGCCTTGGGTTACCCTTCGTGATGTTGAGCGGGTTGGAGTCGTCCTCAATGTCGAGCAAGCTGGTCATGCTTGGCTGTGAACTACGAGCACGATAACGGAACTGCAGGTTAGTGGTTTCGTTGAAGCGATAGCGGAAGTTGAGGTTTGGCGCGAAGTTGAACACATTGCGCTTGATGTCGTTGTATTCCTGTCCCAGATAGTGGTAATCCATCTCAGAATGCTGAGGCAGGAAGTCGAGACCGAAGTTGAAGTTGTAGTTGTCGCGAACCCGACGGAATGTCAGCGAAATGGTGTGGTCGAGGTTCTTGTATTCCGAGAACTGGCTCAGGCGGTCGCTATAAGTCTGCGTATATCCACGGCTGAGCATGTCATCCACAGCACCAGCAATGTCGTAGCGGTTCGTGCGGAGTGCATCCACAAGCGCATTGTAGCTATCAATGTTCGACAAGTAGTCGTAAGCCTGACGGTCGCTCTTGTTATAGCTGTAGTTAAAGCGATAGCTGAACTGCAAGTAGGTGCGGTCGGCAATCGGCTCGCTATACGTGGTCTGCACAGAGAAGTTGCGTGTTCTGCCAGGTGTGGTGTTGTAGCGGTTGTTGATGTCGTTAGGTCTCGTTCCAGGACGATAATATACTCTGGCAGCAGAGAGCGACTTGCTCTCGGTGTTGGTGAGTCCGCCAGTCAATCGCAAGGTGATGTTGCGTCCTGTGCTGTTGAGCTTGCGGTTGATTTGCAGTTCGCCGTTTCCACCCACACTGTTGGAGTAACTTTGGTTACGACTATCATTCGTGTTCACAATCTTCGAGATGAGCGTATCCACGTATGCGTCGCCCGTATTGTACATACCACTGATGAAGTCGTTTTCAGCAGCAGTAAGCGTAGCATCGCTGTAGTCGTTAGGATCCACGTCGTAGGTTCGCGAAGAGCTGAAGCCACTGCCACGGTTGCGAGAGTAGTTGAAGTTTGGACGGAAGATGATGTTCCACATCGAGTCGGGCTTCCACTCGAAACGGAAACCAGAGCTCAAGCTGGCATTGCTCGTGTAGTTCTGACTGGAGCTGTTGGAGAATGCACCCGATGGTGAAACGAAGTTCTGCGTGGTCGATTGGCTCCAAGCGTCGCTACCATCGTAACGATGCCACACGTAACCACCGGCTTCGAGTTTCTCGCCAATCTCGGAAGCGAAGTTGAAACCGAGTTCCTTGCTCGCCAGCAGACCGTTGCCACCGCGTCCCCAGCCGAAACCACGTCCGCCACCGCCACCGAAGTTACGGTCGCCCACGTTGTTCGCACTCGACACGAGCGAGTACTGGTTAGGACCATTGAAGCGGTTCACGTTTGCACGTGCATTGTAGCGGCGTTCCGTTCCCAAGCCACCGCTGATTTGTCCGAACCAACCGTTGTTCATGCCCTTCTTCACGGTGAGGTCGAGTACCGTTTCGTCCTCGCCATCGTCGATGCCCGTGATGCGGCTGAGGTCGCTCTTGCGGTCATACGACTTGATTTTGTCGATGATGTTCGTTGGCAGGTTCTTCAGGGCGATATTCTTGTCGTTGATGAAAAATTCCTTTCCATCCACGAGAATCTTCTTCACCTCCTTACCATTGATTTTGATGGTTCCGTCGTCCTCAATCGTTGCACCAGGAAGCTTCTTCACAAGGTCCTCCAGCGCACTGCCTTCGGGCAGACGATAAGCGTCGGCATTATAGACGAGCGAGTCGCCCTTCACCTGCACCTTCGCTGCGTTGGCAGTCACCTGTGCCTCCTTCAGCATGATGGCATCGGTGGTGAGGGTGAAATAGCCGAGGTCCACGTCTTTCTTCTTTTCGTTGTTCAGGTTGAGCGACACCACATGGTTGTGGTAGCCAATGAAGGAAATCTTCAGCAAATACTGTCCCTTCTTCACTCCGTTGATTTTGAAGGCTCCCTTCACGTCGGTGGCAGCACCGGTGACGAGAGATGTGTCTTTCACATTGCACACCTGCACGGTGGCTGACATGATGGGGTCGTTGGAACCTTTCTCCATGACGATACCCGAAAGATTGAACTTGGATTGACCAAAGGCTGTGCTCACCATCAGCAGCGAAATCACAACCATCAACAGTCTTGTCTTCATCTTAGTTTTGTAAATTATAAAAAAAATTGATATTACCTTTAAAATTCCTTCACGTGGGAAACCGCGAAGAATCGGAAAAGGAGGGATAAGACGACCTAAATGCAATTTCTTTTTACCTGTCCTACTTCAATTGTTCTATAATTAAGGACTCAAGGAACGCGATAAATCTCTGCCTTTTACGTTTTCGACTGCAAAGTTACGAATAAGTTTAATCACAGCTCGTCTTTTTTTTCATTTTTCCTGCCGCTGCCTCGCTTTTACGCCCAAGCAAGCATGAAACGACACTGGCGGAACGAAGGTTCAAACGAGTGCCAACGAACGTTCGTTGACATGCGTTTGAACGCTCAAAAACATTCGTTTGAACGTTCGTCCGCAAAGTCCATCCTTTGCTTTCCATCGAATGGATGGAAAGAAATCCTTCCAAGTTTTTCATTTTCACGATTTTTCTTTAACTTTGCACCGAAGAATAATCTTCACAAAAACAAAGAAAAACATTATGATGAATTCTATTTCAATGAAGAACATGAAGTATGTGCTCGTAGGAATCGCCATCGCCTGGCAGATTCCTGTTTCGGCACAAGGACGCAAAGAGAATTTCGACAACGGCTGGCGATTCCACCGCGGCATCGTGGCAAACGCTGAAGCTGCGGATTTCGACGACTCTCATTGGCGCGTACTGAACCTGCCTCACGACTGGAGCGTGGAGCCTCTGCCCATGCAGCGCGAGGGAACAACCATCGGACCTTTCACCCGCGCCAGCGTTGGACGCTGGGACACGGGCGAGACGGAAGGAGGCGAAGGATGGTACAGAAAGACATTCCAAGCAGCAAGTTCGGACAGGAACCGCCGCGTGGTGCTCCACGTGGAGGGAGCCTACAATGAGGCTGAAGTGTATGTGAACGGACAGAAACTCTTCTACAACCACTATGGCTACCAGCCTTTCAAGGTGGACATCTCGAAGCAACTGAAGTTCGGCAACAAGGACAATGTCATTGCCATCCGTGTGGTGAATGCAGGACTGAACACGCGCTGGTATGCAGGTTCGGGATTGTACCGCCACGTCTGGTTGGAACATACGGACAGGACGTGCCTCGACGAATGGGACACCTACGTCAATGCCACCATCCCTGCCACACTCACGAAGAACACCACCCGTGCTGATGCCGACATCAGCATCTCGACCATCGTCCACAACTACCAAAAGCGTGAAGTGAGCGGAGAGGTGGAAGTGGAGATTGACGGACGGACGGTGACGGAGCCTTTCTCCGTGGGTGCCGACCACGACAGGGGCGTGAATCTCCATGCCACGATAAAGAAAGCGCAGCTCTGGAGCGTGGAGCATCCTAATCTCTACAAGGCTCACGTGCGCGTAAAAATAAATAAGGAGACAGTTGATGAAATCACCATTCCTTTCGGCGTGAGAAAGATTGAGGCGACTGCTGAAAAAGGATTCCTGCTCAACGGCAAAAGCATCAAGCTGAAGGGTGCATGCGTACACCACGACCACGGCCTTCTCGGTGCTGCGGCCCCCGACCGTGCTGAGATTCACAAGGTGGAGCAGCTGAAGGGTTTGGGCTACAATGCCGTTCGCTGTTCGCACAATCTGCCTTCGGAGCGTTTCCTGCACGTGTGCGACTCGCTCGGACTCTTGGTGATGGACGAGGTGTTCGACCAATGGTTGGAGCCTAAGCGCGACCAGGACTACCACAGGCACTTCATGAAATATGCCCCTCAGGACATGGCTCTCATGGTGCGTCGCGACCGCAACCACCCAAGCGTCATCATCTGGAGCATCGGCAACGAGATTCCTGGACGTATCAAGGACGCAGGCATGGACGTGGCACGGATGCTGCGCGAGGTGATTCACGCCAACGACACCACCCGCTTCATCTCGGCTGGTATCTGCGACTGGGACTATCAGGGCTATCCGTGGAAGGAGATGTCGGCAAAGGCTTTCCAAAGTCTTGACATTGCTGGCTACAACTACTTGCTCCGCCACTACGACGAGGACCACAACGCCTATCCCGACCGCATCATCATGGGCACAGAGTCATTTCCGCAGGATGTGGCAAAGATATGGAACTACACGGAGAAGCACAACTACTGCATCGGCGACTTCGTGTGGACTGCCATCGACTATGTGGGCGAAGCAGGACTGGCGAACAACATCCTCACCAAAGGCAACGAAGGCAATCAGCTCTTCATGGACTGGCCTTGGTTCAACTCCTGGTGCGGCGACATCGACTTGGCTGGCAACAAGAAACCGCAGTCGTATCTGCGCGATGTGGTGTGGAGACGGTCGAACATCGAAATGGCGGTACATCCACCACTTCCTGAAGGAATGAAAGAGAAATACACAGGATGGGGATGGAGAAGAGAGGAAAACCACTGGACATGGGACGGATTTGAAGGGCAACCCATGACGGTGAGGGTGTTTTCACGCGCTCCAAAAGTGAGCCTCAGCCTGAACGGAAAACTCATCGGTGAGCAGGAAGTGAACCGCGACACTTACGAAGCTGTCTTCACGGTGAACTACGAGCCAGGCGAACTCGTGGCAAAGAACTTGGGAAGCCGTGCGCAGGCTGGAGCCAAAGTGTTCAAGACGACGGGTGTACCTGCCAAAGTGGTGCTGACTGCCGACCGCAACCCTATTTCAGCTTCGCACAACGACTTGTCATACGTCAGCATCTCGGTGCTGGACAAGGACGGCAATGTTTGTCCGCGTGCAGAAGTGCCGCTGAAGGTGGAAACCAGCGGAGGCAAGGCCATCGTCGTCTGTGGTAACGGCAATCCTATAGACCTTGCTTCGTTCCGTTCGTTCACACCAAAAACATTCCGCGGCCAGGCACTCGCCATCGTGCAGGCTCAGGACGAAAGCGGAACCGTTTCGCTCAAGGTGAGCAGCGAAGGACTCGAAGGTGCTGAAATAGGCATCGAGATGGTAAGTGGTAAGTGAAAAATAATAAAATGAAGAATGAAGAATGAAGAATGTATTTTACATTGCTCATTGGGCGAGTAAATTTCATTCTTCATTCGGAGCGTAGCGACAATTCTTCATTCTTCATTTAAGCGAAGCGCTCACTTTTCACTTTCCAAGCCTCTTCCTTTTCAAAATAATCACTAACTTTGCAGAGTTTTTAAAAATCTTTGCAAAGTTTTTTATTTTTATGAAACGTTTCTTATCATTCGCGTTCCTACTTTTCCTCAGTTCTTCGTTGCTCGTTCAGCACTCGTCAGCACAGTTTCAGAAACTGACGCGCCATCCAGAAATACCACTCGACTATGAATCGGCTTTCGTGGATTACGTGAAAGGATTCGCTGGCAGCGTGGTACGCTCCAACTACGGTCAGTACTTCGGACAAATCACCCCCGAAGGCGAAATCTACGGATTTGGCGCTTTCTTCACCGACCAGGACGGCGAAGTGTATGGTTACTACCGCATGGGGAAACTCATCATCGGCATCAAGCAAAGCTCCAACACAGTGAAAGTGGGTAGCGAAACGCACTACACGGTGTATGACCTCACATCGGGGGAAGCTCTCTACACGATGCTCGACGACCAACGCTACAACCTGAATGCGGAAAACAAGGCAGTGTGGAAATACATGCAAATCACCTACAAGAACGGCGACAAGTATGTGGGCGAAACGGTGAATGGTCAGCGCGAAGGCTATGGCATCTACTACTACCATTCGGGCGACTTCTATTTCGGTCGCTACAAGAACAACAAGCCTTATGGCTACGGTGCCACCTTCACAACGAACAACCGCGTGACAATTCAGGACTGGGTGAATAAGGAAAATGAAGAACTTTAGAAAGTACAAAGTACAATTTACAAGGTACAACGTTGATGTACTTCTTTGTACTTATCACAGTTTCCACGTTGTACTTTGTTCTTTGTCCTTTGTACTTTCTAAAGTTCTTCATTCTTCATTCTTAATTCACAGCAAAGCGACCATTCTTCATTCTTAATTCTTAATTCTTCATTAAAACGAAGGTGAAAGTAAATTCTCCTAAAGCATGGTTTTTGGCTGCACGTCCCAAGACATTGACGGGCGCCGCTGCTCCAGTCCTTATGGGTGGAGCCTTGGCTGTTCACAACATGGGGCGAGTGATGGAAGCGGATGTGACGGTGGCAAAGCCTGCCATCCACGGTGGTTACACATGGGTGTTCATTCTCTGCCTGCTCTTTGCCTTCATCATGCAGATTGATGCCAACTTCGTGAACGACTATTTCGACTTCAAGAAGGGCACTGACCGTGAAGACCGACTGGGACCAGAGCGTGCTTGCGCTCAAGGATGGGTGACTCCCGAAGCCATGAAACGGGCTTTGTGGATTACGACCATCGTGGGCTGTGCCGTAGGGTTGCCTTTGGCATGGATTGGTGGACCTTGGATGATACTGGTGGGACTGCTCTGTGTAGCCGCTGTCATGCTCTACACCACTCGACTTTCTTATATCGGACTGGGCGATGTGCTTGTCATCGTTTTCTTTGGCATCGTCCCTGTGCTTTTCACGTATTGGTGCATGATGGCTCAAGCTTGTGGCTTGGACTTTTTCTTTTCGCAAGGCGCTTGGGGAAGTGCTGAAATTCGTGGTGGATGGGGCGAGGCTATCCTCTTGGGCATAGCAATGGGCCTCGTTACGGACTGTCTCCTGATGGTGAACAACTATCGCGATGTGGAGCAGGACAAAATCAGCGGAAAGCGAACAGTGGTGGTGCTTTTCGGCAAGAACTTCGGACTTCGCTCTTACTTTTGGTTAGGCATTCTCGGTGCCATCATTGCCTTGGCGACAATGTTTTTCTGCTGCAAAGTGAACGCTGCGGCATTCATTCTCCTCTATCTGCTTGTGCATGCGATGACCTACAAGAAGATGCGCCACTCGCAAGGCAAAGAACTCAACAACGTGCTGGGAGGAACGGCACGCAACATTTTCATCTTCGGACTCCTGTGCAGCATCATCTTGTGCTTCACTTAGTTCTTTTCCAACAGTGCCACTGCGTATGCACTGATGCCTTCCTCTCTTCCTGTAAAACCTAATTTTTCGGTTGTGGTAGCTTTGATGCTGATGTCGTCAATGTCAATGCCCATCACTCCCGACAACACACGCTGCATCTCTGGAATGTGTGGATTCATCTTCGGACGCTCTGCACAAATCGTAGCATCGATATTGCCAATCTCATACCCTTTGCCACGAACCAATGCCACGGTCTTTCGGAGGAGAATCTTCGAATCGATGTCCTTGTATTCTCCTGCCGTGTCTGGGAAATGGAAACCAATGTCGCGCATATTGGCAGCCCCCAAGATGGCGTCGCAGATGGCATGTATCAGCACATCGGCATCGCTATGTCCTAACAATCCCAAGGTGTGAGGAATCTTCACACCACCCATCCACAAGTCACGGCCTTCCACCAATTTGTGAACGTCGAATCCTAATCCTATTCGTACTTTCATCTTACATTTAGGTAATATTCCAACCATAACGATAACCTTAACCTTAACTTTCCATCCGGATGGCGGTTAAGGTTAAGGTTATCGTTATGGTTGAGATTTCTGTTTATCTTCTCCTACCCAACAAGTCCTTGATACCATCCATGTCGAAGGCAAGAGTGAAACGGAGCGTCTGGTCGAGTGGATTGGTCTGAGCCGCACTGATGACATAACCTGCATCGATGGAGAACACGTTCATCTTGAAACCAGCACCCACCGTGTAGTATTTTCGGTTTCCCTTGTTAGGATGCTCGTAGTGGTAACCAGCACGGAGGAAGAACTTGTTGTCGTAGCTGTATTCCAAACCCACACCAAAGTTGATTTCTTCCATTTCCTCCTTGAATCCACGAGGAGCATCGCTGAACGACTTGAAGATACCGGAAATGGAGGAAACATTGTTATAGCCTTCGGTATTGAGCCAGGAAGTGTAGCCCGAATAGTCATCTTCAGCAGCACCCGTCTTCTGAATGTATTGCTTCATGGTTGGACGCGTTGGCACCAAGAGTTTGTTGGCATCAGCCGAGATGGACAAGACATTGTACTCGTCGAAAGGAATCATGAACGAAGCACCCAAGCGCAAGTTGGCTGGAAGGAATTCTGAGGTGTTTCCTTCATCGTAAGAAATCTTCGAACCGATATTGGATATGTTCATACCCCAACCCAACTGACATTCGCGTTGACCCAGATTGAGATAACCGTTATGGTAAATGGCAATGTCGGCAGCGAAAGCATTGCCTGCCGTCGTTTCATCATCGGGAGCCTGAAGGTCGGAACGGATGTAGCGCAAAGCAACGGCAGCAGAGAATGTCTCGCTCAGCATTCGCGAGTAAGCCACGTCGAACGACATTTCGTATGGACGGATGGATTCACTATAGTTATCCACATTGAGGTTGTCGAAACCCGTGGAACTATAGAACACTTCACCGAGCGAGAAATAACGCAACGATGCAGAGATGGCATCCCACTCGCCGATTCTGTAATATCCCGTGATGTTGGCAAGGTCGATGTCGCTCACAATCTGTCGCAACCAAGGCGTGTAGTTGAGAGAAACACCCGCACGACTGATGCAGAAAGGATACTTGGCTGGGTTCCAGTACTGTGAACTCACATCTGGGTCGGTGGCAACACCCACATCACCTATAGCACCAGCTCTTGCATCGGGAGCGATGGCCAGCGAGGTCACACCGTAATAAACGGGATTCAGTTCGTTCTCCACATCTTGAGCCTTTGCAGTGTTGCAAAGAACGGCAAGCATTATAAGTGCAATTAATTTACGTTTCATCAAAAAATCCGAAAAATAGTTTTGTTCATTTGGATGGAGAAACAGAAAGCAAGACTTTCAGTACCCATCTTCTCAGTCAAGGCATAGGTATCCCTGCGTATTATTATAACGAAAACGAGAAATAATTATTGTATAAACACCAAAAATAAATGAAAGACCCACCCCAACCCTGCTCACAGGCAGGATTGGGGTGGGTCTTTTCCTTCCCTCACATGGAGGGTCTATACGATTCCCTGAGCCATCATCGCCTTTGCCACTTTCATGAAGCCCGCAATGTTGGCTCCCTTCACGTAGTTGATGTAGCCATCAGGCTCTTTGCCGTACTTCACGCACTGAGCATGGATGGCGTGCATGATGCCATGCAGTCTCTCATCCACTTCCTTGGCAGACCAACTGAGGTGCATGGCGTTCTGGCTCATTTCGAGTCCACTCGTCGCCACACCTCCAGCATTCACAGCCTTGCCTGGCGCATACAGCATCCTGGCATCGATGAATGCGTCAATAGCTTCTGGCGTGCAACCCATGTTCGAAATCTCACCCACGCAGATGCAACCATTCTCGATGAGTTGCTTGGCATCCTCACCGTTCAGTTCGTTCTGGGTGGCACAAGGCAAAGCGATGTCGCACTTCACCTCCCACGGACGATGTCCAGCCACGAAGGTAGAGCCTGGGAACATGTCGGCGTATGGCTGGCAGATGTCATTGCCCGAGGCACGGAGTTCGAGCAGATAGTCAATCTTCTCACCACTCACACCCTCAGGGTCGTAGATGTAGCCATCAGGTCCGCTGATGGTAATGACTTTCGCACCCAGTTGCGTTGCCTTCGTTGCAGCACCCCATGCCACATTGCCAAAACCACTGATAGCCACCGTCTTGCCCTTGATACTGATTCCCTTCGTTTCCAGCATTTGGTTCACGAAGTAAAGTCCTCCGAAGCCCGTTGCCTCTGGACGAACAAGCGAACCGCCAAACTCCAAGCCCTTGCCTGTGAGCACACCGCTCCAGTCGCGCGTCAGTTTCTTGTATTGTCCGAAGAGATAACCCACTTCGCGAGCCCCCACACCGATGTCGCCTGCTGGCACGTCGATTTCAGGACCGATGTAGCGATAGAGTTCGTTCATGAATGCTTGGCAGAAACGCATGATTTCGGCATCACTCTTTCCGCGAGGAGAGAAATCCGAACCACCTTTACCACCGCCCATCGGCAGCGTAGTGAGGGCATTCTTGAAAGTCTGCTCAAATCCCAAGAACTTCAAGATGGAGAGGTTCACCGAACGGTGAAAGCGGAGACCACCCTTGTAAGGACCGATGGCACTGTTGAACTGCACACGGTAGCCCAAGTTCACTTGCACTTCGCCTTTATCGTCCACCCAAGGCACACGGAACGTGATGATGCGCTCAGGCTCTACGAGTCGTTCAATGAGTTTGGCACGTTCGAATTCAGGGTGCTGGTTATACACCTCCTCGATTGACATGAGCACTTCCTTCACGGCTTGCAAATACTCCACTTCGCCTGGATGCTTAGCCTCCAACTGAGCCATTACATTTTGTATCTTCATAGCTTTTTCGTTTGTTTATTTTAGTTAGTTATAGATGTTAGAACTTTCATTTTGTCAAAAGGAAATAGCTTTTATCTATTTGGACAGCCAATTTCCTTGACATTTTGCAGAAATAATCTTAGTACAAAGATAGTGAAAGGGCAATATCAAACAAAATTTTATCGGAATTATTTACTTTTATTATTATTTACCACCGTTTTATCACCCTTTTTGCAAAACACTCTTTACAAATAAGTAGGCACATTGCTTTCCCACGAAAGTATCATGGCTTCGTTTGCCGACCCTGTTATCATGCTCTTCATCGGAGGTTTCGTCCTTGCCATCGCAGCAGCGAAGACCGGACTGGATGCCTTAGTCGCCAAGGTGCTGCTGAAGCCTTTTGGCAAGCAGAGTGTGAATGATTCTCCACCAACATGTTGAAGCAAAACGACATGATGAAAGTGGGTATCATCATGGGTATCATCAGTTTGGTACTTGGCTACACCACTCTCATTCTCGTTGGCAATTCTTTGTAAGCATAATAAAAACAAATCTCAATATCACTACGTAAGCATCATCCCTCAAGGTTTCGCTTTTTTCATTCCATGCAAAAAAACGCTTGCTCTCCTTATTATATTTATAGGAAAGCAAGCGTATTTCTTAAAAGTAAAGTAAGAGATGCTGATTGAAGACCTTTTACTTTTTATACCATCTCCTCATACACAAAAGGAATCTCAGCATCAGCCAGCAATGGATGATGCGCATCCTTCTCACTGAGAATACGGTTTTCCTTTGGCACACGCCAGTCAATGCCCAAAGCAGGATCGTCCCAAGCAATAGCACCCTCAGCCTGAGGCGCATAGTAGTTGTCACACTTATACTGGAACACAGCCTCGTCACTCAGCACGGCAAATCCATGCGCAAAACCATGAGGAACAAAGAACTGGCGATGGTTGTCCTCCGTCAGTTCTACAGCCACGTGCTGACCAAACGTAGGACTTCCCTTCCTAATATCCACCGCCACGTCGAGCACAGCACCACGTACCACACGCACCAGTTTTGCCTGTGTGAACGGAGGCAACTGGAAGTGCAAGCCACGCACCACGCCAGCTATCGAACGACTTTCGTTGTCCTGCACGAAAACAGTCTTACACACCTGTTCCTCAAACTGACGCTGGGAAAAACTCTCGAAAAAATAGCCACGGGCATCACCAAAAATGCGAGGCTCAATGATTTTCACACCCTGAATCGGTGTATCAATTACGTTCATCTTCTTTCAGTTTGAATCAATTTTG
>OCVV011347662.1_pt1 | contig 24315 bp, 10 predicted proteins | sample 1539721 | NCBI WGS metagenome assembly OCVV01 (sample SAMN02144230, study PRJEB22623) | gut metagenome | biome: sheep rumen | host: Ovis aries | place: New Zealand
TGTTCCTATATTGTGGATATAAGAACAATATGCGAACAATATGTAAACAATATAAAAACAATATAAGATATGCCGTATCGGACACGTCTCGGGTAGGGTTTTGCCCCCCCGTGGAGAGGGGCCGGAAGGATGCTTTCCGAATGCTTGTGCCGGCTCACTCGCCTTCCTCTTCGGGGGCCGGCGGGTTGCTGAAGGCTCCGAGGGATTTCAGCTGCAGGTAGTAGATGAAGAGGAAGAGGGCGGTGAACATGACGTCGCCGAGGCCGAGGTAGCCTTTGCCCAGGAAGAGCAGGGGCAGGACGAGCATCAGCAGCTGGGCAATGGCGTAGTAGTGGTAGCCGGCGCGACGGAGGTTCCACATGAGCACACAGCCCACCACCGACATGGCGCCCAGCGCTGCCATGGCGGCATAGAGCAGCCTCGGTATGGCAGCCATGCGCTCCCACATGGTGAACATCTCGGCAGGCATGAGCGACTGGTTGGCGCGGTAGACGGCGTCGAGCGAGGGCAGCGCCACGGCCATCAGGATGCCCGTGAGGAACATCATGCTGCCATAGATGATGCTCAGCACCAACAGTATGCGAAGGGTCGTGGGGTTCTTGTTCATAGCACGGCAGCCATCTGTTGTTGCAGTTTCTGCGCCTCGCGGGCGGCGGCTTCGGCAAAGTCGGTGCCGTTGGAGGCGTAGATGATGCCGCGCGAAGAGTTGACCAAGAGGCCGCAGTCGCGGTTGAGGCCGTACTTGCACACCTCCTCGAGGCTGCCGCCCTGGGCACCCACGCCGGGCACGAGCAGGAAGGAGCCGGGGACGATGCGGCGCACGTCGGTGAGCATATCGGCCTTGGTGGCACCGACGACATACATCATGTTCTCCTCGTTGCCCCACTGCTTGGAGGTCTCGAGCACACGCTGGTAGAGTTTTAGTGATGACTGATGAGTGATGAGTGATGAGTGGTTTGCTGCTCCACGTTCATCACTCATCACTCCACACTCATCACTCGTATTGAGCAGCTGGAAGTCGAAGGCCCCCTTGTTGGAGGTCAACGCCAGGAGGATGACCCACTTGCCCTCGACGGCCAGGAAAGGCTGCACACTGTCGGCACCCATATAGGGGGCCACGGTGATGGCGTCGAAGTTGAAGTCGCCTTTGGGGTCGAGGAAGGCACGGGCATAGCGCTCGCTGGTGTTGCCGATGTCGCCGCGCTTGGCGTCGGCAATGGTGAAGACGGGCTTGCCCAGCTGGTGGAGATAGTCCATGGTGAGCTTGAGCTGGCGCAGACCCTCGATGCCGAGGGCCTCGTAGAAGGCCAGATTGGGCTTGTAGGCCACACAGTGGTCGATGGTGGCATCGATGATGGCACGGTTGAAGCGGAAAATGCCGTCCTTGGCGTCGCGCAGATGCTCGGGCATCTTGGCGGGGTCGGTGTCGAGGCCGACGCAGAGGAACGACTTTCTTTCTCTTATCAGGCTGATGAGGTCTTGTCTATTCATGGTGTTTCTCTTTTTTTCGGAATATTATTCTGTCAGTTTGTGGAACTGCTCGGTAAGCTTCTTGGCGCTGAGGCCCTGCATGGGTTCGTCGGCCACGATGCGGCCGTGGTTGATGACGATGGCGCGGCTGCACATGGCCTCCACCTCCTGCATGACGTGTGTGGAGAGGAGCACGGCCTTGTCCTTGCCGGCACGGCGGATGAGGGTGCGTATGAACTCCAGCTGGTTGGGGTCGAGTCCGGTGGTGGGCTCGTCGAGGATGAGCACCTCGGGGTCGTGGATGAGGGCCTGGGCCAGGCCCACACGCTGGCGGTAGCCCTTGGAGAGCTGGCCTATCTTCTTGTGCGCCTCGGGGGTGAGGCCGGTGAGCTCTATCATCTCGTCGGCACGCTGACGGCGGTCTTTGACACCGCTGATGCCGGCCACGAAGCGCAGATACTCGCGCACATACATGTCGGGATAGAGGGGGTTGAGCTCGGGCAGGTAGCCTATGTGGCGGCGCACGGCGAGGGCGTCGTCGTAGATGCTGTGGCCACAGACGGTGAGCTCGCCCTCAGTGGGGGGTATGAAGCAGGTGATGATCTTCATCAGGGTGGACTTGCCGGCGCCGTTGGGGCCCAGCAGCCCCACTATCTCGCCCTTGGCGACGCGGAAGGAGACATGGTTCAACGCATACTGCTCGCCGAAGGTTTTGGTGATGTCTTTTATCTCTATCATACTTTCTTTATGCCGGCAGGATGCCGGCGCTCCAATTTAATCAATGTTGAACCGACGGCCGTCCTTGATGCCGAAGATGAAGGCGTCCTTGAAGGGCGTGGTGGCCTTGATGGAAGCCAGGCGCTTGCGGGCTTCGGCAAGGGTTTTGTAGTTGCCGCAGGAGTAGATGTAGTACTTGCCGTTCTTGCTGTGGCGGAAATCTTTGATGCCGTGGAGGTCGGGGTCGCCGGATTTGATGACACGGCTGGCGGTGAGAATCTGTATGCGGTAGTGTGTACCCTTGTCTTCGGGGGCAATCTGCTTGGGCTTGGCAGGCTCGGCAGGTTTGGTCTCGGTGGGCTTGTTCACGGCAGGTTTAGTCTCGGCAGGCTTGGCCTCGACGGGTTTAGCCTCGACAGGCTTGGCCTCGACGGGTTTAGTCTCGACGGGCTTGGTCTCGACGGGTTTAGCCTCGACGGGTTTAGCCTCGACGGGCTTGGCCTCGATGGGTTTAGCCTCGGCGGGTTGGGCCGCCTGGGCAGTCTGTGTGTTCTGACTTGTCTGATTGATGCGACGGCGGACGGCCCAAGCATCCTTGAAGGGGGTGTGCTGCTGCACCTCTTTACAATATTCATTGGCCTCGGTGAAGGTGGAGAAACGTCCTACCGAGTAGCAGTAGAGCAGTCCATTGCGAGAGGAAATGACGTTCTCAATGCCGTGGAAGGCGGGGTCGCCCTCGAGGAGCTCTTTGCTGGAGGTAAGGAACTGGACGGTGAAGAACTCGGTGGCGCTGATGGCGCTGTTTTTCGGGGCCTTCAGCGTTGTGGAGGCACGGGGAGCCGCAGAGGCGGGCTTGGGTTCGGGTTTGGGTTCGGGCTTGGTCTCGGCCGCGGCAGTGGGGCGTGGGGCCTCGACGGGGTCGGCCTTCGTCTCGACAGGCTTCACCGCTTGGGGTTCGGGGGCTATCTGCACACGGGGAACGAGTTCGCGCGTGGGCACAGGGCGTTCGGTATCGGTGCTGAGAACGATGGTGGCCGTGTCGGCAGCAGGAGTCTTGACCACGGTGGCCGGAGGTTCGGGAGCGGCCTGGGGCTCGGGGACGTCAGCCTTTTCCTGTTTGGGCGAGGCATAGCCGGGGATGTCGATCTTGGGGTTGGCAATCTTGTTGGTGCCCTCCTCGGTGGCCTTGAAGGTCATGAAGGCATTGAAGAGTGAAATGGCTATCTTGGCCTGCCCTTCGTCGCTGATCATGAAGGCCTCTTCGGTGGGGTTGCTGATGAAGCCCACCTCGGTGAGCACCGAGGGGCAGGTGGTCTTGTAGAGCACAAAGAGCTCGGCCTGCTTCACACCGCGGTTGATGGTCTTGAGGTTCTGCTTATACTGGTTCTGAATGGCCTGGGCCAGGTTGAGGCTCTTGTCGATGAAGGCGTTCTGAAACATGGCCAGCATAACGAAGCTCTCGGGGGCGTTGGGGTCGAAACCCTTATAGGCGTCGTTGCTCTTATAGTCGGACTCGAGGAGGATATCGGCATTCTCCTTCTTGGCCACCTCGAGGTTGGCGCGACTCTCGGAAAGACCCATCACGAAGGTCTCCACACCCGTGGGGGCTGCCGTGGGGTGGGAATTGGCATGGATGGAGATGAAGAGGTCGGCCTTGTTGCGATTGGCTATATGGGCACGCTCGGCGAGGGAGATGTCGACGTCGGTGGTGCGGGTATAGATGACCTTCACGTCGGGATAATTGTCGGAGATAAGTTTGCCGAACTTCTTGGCGATGGCCAGAGTGATATGCTTCTCCTGGGTGCGACCACCCTGAGCACCGGGTTTGGCTCCTCCATGACCCGGATCGATGACCACCGTACGCACCTTATAAATGTCTTTTTTTTGTGAAAAAGCAGGTGCCCAAAAGAGGGTCATTGCGACAAATAGGGTTAATAAGCGTTTCATTTTCAATTTAATAAATTTCTGTTTTTTAATTTGCATAAATAATCTTATCTTTGCAAATCGAAAATGCAAAGATACGAAGATATTTTGAATGTTCAAAATAATGTTTTAAAAGAGGCTTGAAAGAGGCAAAAAACATAGCAAAAAGAATCGTGCTGGCAGCGCTTGCGATGCTGGCTGCGGCACCCATGGCGGTGGCGCAGCAGGACATTGACACGCTGATGCGGGTGTCGAGAAACGCCGTGGACAAGGTCATCAAGTACAAGGCAAAAGACTCGGTGGCCATGGACCTCACGGCACGGCGCGCCTTCCTCTACAGCGACGGTTCCATCGACTACGACAGCATGATTCTGATGGCCGACCGCGTGGAAGTGGACTTCGAGAAGCACACCCTCCATGCCCACGGCACCGCCGACACAGCGGGCAACGTGGTGGGACGCCCCTTTTTCAAGCAGGACGGCACCGACTACCACGCCGACACCATCACCTTCAACTACGACACCAAGAAAGGCATCATCCAGGGCGTCATCACCCAGGAGGGCGACGGTTTCCTGCATGGCCAGAAGGTGAAGAAGATGAACGACTCGGTGATGTACCTCAGCGGCGGCAGCTACACCACATGCAACTACGCCCATCCCCATTTCGCACTGAACTTCACCAAAAGCAAACTCATTGCCGGCGACAAGATTGTGACCGGACCGGCATGGCTGAGCATCGAGGATGTGCCTACGCCTGTGGCGTTGCCCTTCGCCTTCTTCCCCATCACCCACTCGCGGACCTCGGGCGTGCTGATACCCTCCTATGGATGGCAGAACTACCGCGGCTACTACCTGCGCGACGGCGGCTACTACTTCGCCCTGGGCGACAACTGGGACCTGGCACTGCTGGGCGACATCTACACCAACCTCAGCTGGGCCCTGGAGGCCAAGAGCAACTACTACAAGCGCTACAAGTACAAAGGCTCCTTCGACGCCCGCTACGGCATCACCTACGAGGGCATCCGCGGCGACAGCAATACCTTCAATTCATACAACGACTTCAAGTTCACCTGGACCCACGACCAAGACGCAAAGTCCAATCCCTACAGCCGTTTCTCGGCCAATGTCAACCTGCAGAGCCGCAACTACAACAAGAATACCTCCAACCGCAACGACTACTTCAACTCCACCACCACGTCGTCCATCAGCTACACCACCAAGCTGGGTTCCTACTTCAACCTGGCCCTCTCGGCTCGCGAAAGCTACAACGTGCAGACAGGCGTGATGAATATCAAGCTGCCCAGCATCTCGCTCTCGTCCATCACCATCTACCCCCTGCGCCGCGCCAACCCCGTGGGCGGCTACCGCTGGTGGGAGAATATCTCGCTCTCATACGTGATGAATGCCGAGAACAACATCACCGCCGCCGACAGCGAACTCTTCTCGCGCCAGACCCTCGACGCCATGCAGTACGGCATACAGTACAGCATCCCCCTGTCGAGCAGTCTGAAGGTGCTGAAATTCTTCAACTGGACCAACTCGCTGACCTACAACGAGCGCTGGCACTGGAGCACCATTGAGAAGAGCTACGACAACGCCACGGGCACCGTGACGACGGATACCGTCTTCGGATTCCGCGCCAACCGCGACTTCAACTTCAGCTCCTCGCTCTCCACGCGCATATACGGCATGTTCCAATATAAACACGGACCACTGAAAGCCCTGCGCCACGTCATCAACCCCTCGGTCTCGTTCAGCTACCACCCCGACTTCGGGGCCGCAAGCCTGGGATGGTGGAAACAATACACCGACACCACGGGCTATGTGCACCGCTACTCCATCTTCCAGAACAGCCTCTACGGCGGCCCCTCCGACGGAGTGAGCGGCAGCCTGCGTTTCTCCATCGGCAACAACCTCGAAATCAAATGGCAGAATCCCTTCGACACCACCGCCGAGGTAAAGAAGATACCCCTCATCGAGAACCTGACACTCGCCATGAGCTACGACTTCGCCAAGGATTCGCTCAACCTCTCCCCTCTCTCGGTCAGCGGCCGCACCACCCTCTTCCGCACCCTGGTGCTGAACTACAACGGCTCCTTCAACCCCTACGTCATCGACAGCGACGGACGCCTGCACAACGAGTTCCTCTGGAACCGCGAACGGCGCCTCTTCCGTACCGACAATTCCACCTGGAGCGCACAGCTCTCCTTCAGCCTGAACAACAACACCTTCAAGAAAGAAGGTTCCACCCCCAACCAAGGCCGTCCCACCACAGCCATCCTCCAGACCCCCCACAACTACAACCCCGTGCTGATGACGGGCGGATACGTCGACTTCTCGGTGCCCTGGAACATCAGCATCAACTACACCTTCAGCTATGTCGACACCTATGTGGCCAGCCTGATGGACATGAAGAGCCAGACGGTGCGCAGCATCAGCCTTTCGGGCAATGTGAGCCTGACCGAGAACTGGCGCATCGCCATGACCACGGGCTACGACTTCGCCAACAAGGGCATGTCCTACACCACGGTGGACATCTACCGCGACCTGCACTGCTGGGAGATGCGCTTCAGCTGGGTGCCCTTCGGCTACTACCAGAGCTGGTTCTTCCAGATCAATATCAAAGCCGACGCCCTGCACGACGTGAAGTACGAGAAACGCCAAAGCTATCAGGAGAACAACGGATACTATTCGTATTAAATACAAGAAATATGGAAACCAACAAGCTCTACCATTCCATCGGCGAGGTTGCCGCCATGCTGGGCGAAGCACCGTCGGCGCTCCGCTTCTGGGAGACCGAATTCGACTGCATACGGCCCGTGAAAAACCGCCGTGGCAGCCGCAGCTACACCGAGCACGACATCGAGCTCCTGAGGCGCATCAAATACTTGACCCGCGACTGTGGCTACACCCTCGAGGGTGCCCGCGAGCAGATGCGCCAGCGTCCCATTGAAGACCCCAGGATGGAGCTCGTCAAGCAGCTCCAGGAGGTCCGCAGTTTCCTCGTGGACCTAAAAGAAACCCTCTAAGGCTGCAACACGCACTGCCTTAGAGGGATAATCTACTTACCAAAGCCTTATCAAGTCCTTACCATCTCCTTACCAACTCCTACCAAAGTGGGAGTTGGTAGGGTGTTGGTGGGTGTATCGTTGGTGTATCGTTAGAGTATCGTTAGAGTAAGGTGGGAGTATAGGGAGAGTATAGTTGTGTCACGGCGTCAGGGGGCGACGGTATAGGGTTCGAGGACGGGGATGCCGGAGAGCTGCCAGCCCTTGCCGCCGGCGGGTTTGCCAGAGTTGAGGGTGGAGACGAAGGCGTCGGTAACGGCTTCGGAGGTGGTCACGGAGGTGATGCCCGCCTGGGTGCCGCCAACCAGATAGCAAGGATCGTAGGTGCCGGGAGGATAGGAACCGAAGAAGAGCGGTGTGCCAGCGGAGGTCTCGTAGCAGTAGCAGTTGATGACGGAGCCGCTGTTGTAGGTGCCCACCAGACCGCCAACGACGCCGTCGGAGCCCTGGGTGGTGATGTGGGGGATGTAGACGTAGCTGTTCCAGATGGAGCCAGCCAGGAGGTAGGCCGCAATGCCACCAGCCGAACGGCGGGGTGCGGAGGTGGAGGTGGTGTGGACTATCTGGGCGTTGACATTGCTGACGAAGCAGTTGATGATCTTGCCGCCGGAGATGGTGTCGACAATGCCGCCCACATTGGGTGAATGGAGCTGGGCGCGGCAGTCGCAATAGTTGATGACGCCGCCGAGCTGCTTGTTGACGATACCGCCCAGGGAGAGGCTGGTGACGATGGTGTTGTTGATGTAGCAGTGCTCGACGGTGCCGCGGTTCTGGTAGACGATGCCGCCCCAGCGCGAGGTGCTGCTGGTGGTGGAGACAGCGTAGTAGCAGTCGCGCACCGTGCAGTCGGCCTGGTTGTCATAGACGATGCCGCCAACGCAGGAGGCACGGCTCACGGTGAAGGGGGTGTTGAGTTCGCACTCCTTGACGACACCATGGTTATCGTTGGTGAGGCAGATGACACCGATGTTGTGTCCCGAAGCGCTGAGGTTGGCCTCATTGCGGCATCCTACAATGGTGCCGCCGTTGTTGCTGACACAGAGGCCCGCCAGGTCGGCAAAGGATGAGGAGATGGATCCCTCAGTGTGGGTGGGACGACGGGTAAGCACACAGTCCTTGAGGGTGCCTCTGTTGGTGATACAGAAGGGAGAGAAAGCGCTTTCGCCGGAATAGCTCACCTCGGCCTTGAGGGTGATGCGCTCGACCGTGCCTCCCGCATTGACGTTCTCGAAGAGGGGGTGGGTCGAGGTGGAAGTGATGCCAGGATGGGAGGAATTGGACTTGTCTTCCATGTGGCCGATGAAGTTCTGTATACCCTGCGTCCAACTGGAGGAGTTGAGCTCAATGTCGGAACGCATGATCCAAATATGGGTGTTGGCGGTGATTGGCTGGTTGTTGATGGTGCGGCTGGTGGAATTGTAGCAGTCGCGAAGATAGATAAGGTCGGCAGCAGTATAGACGCGGAAGGGGCGTTCAGCAGTGCCGTTGCCCGCCAGGCGGACCACGGTGTTGTGAGACTCCCAGCTGGTCACCTCCAAAGCACGCATATAGGTGATACCCGAACGGCGTACATTGGCGGTGAAGTTGCGCGTGCAAGTGTTTCCATCCATGTTCTCGATGGTCATGGAGAGGCTGTAGCTGTTGTTGGCAGTGGCAGAGGTGTCGAGAGCCGGCAGGACAAGGTAGAAGGAGATAACCGTGTCGTTACCGAAAGCGCGTCCCCCGTCTCCACAAGTAAGGGTGAGGGTGCGGTTCTCAGCGGTGTTGGCGGCAGGTCTGAGGTAGGGGTTGTCCTTATTGTAGTCTATCACGTCGAACTTGCCCTTGAGCTGTTTGTCGGCCGAGGTGATGCGCACCTCTTTGATGTTGCTGGTATTGTTAGTACCATTGGTAAACTGCAGGCGGACAATGCCGGCCAACGAGTGGAAGTTGAGGTTGTAGGACACACTGCCGGGGGTTTCGTCCCAATGGCCACCGTACCAGGCCACCATGGGGAACACCTTGCGCGCAAACGAGAGGTCGGTGCGCAACGGTTGCTCGGCAGGGATGTCAATGCTGGCAGAGAAGACCTTGGAGTCGGCGCTACCGGTGATGACATTTTTCTCGCTGTAGGGGAAGAGTCCGAGGAAATACTTCGACGACCAGGGCAGCTCGGAAATGAAGGTACCGTTGAAGTCGGGGTAGTTGGGACCGCCGGTATTGGTGAGGGTGGCCACCTCCTGGCTGGTGGACTGGTCGGAGGCAATGCTGATGTTGTCGCCCAGTTCCCAGTAGATCCACTGTTCGTTGAGGAGATAGGTCTTGGCATTGGGGTCGGCGGAGGAGAGGTTCTCGATGGAAGCCTCGAACTCGAACGTCGAGCGCTCCTTCTCTTTCTCACATGAGGCAGCAAAGAGTGCCACTACCAATAGAGACAGGTATATGAAAGTTCTTTTCATGATGCGTTTCTTGTTGTTCTGCATGCAGTGTTAATATTTAAAAGGTCTCCCACTCTCCCGTGGTCCATTCGCCAGAGTTGTCCGTATACTCGGTGACCTCATCGCTGGCACGGAGGGTTTCGCGGTCATTGCCCTCGATGAGAGCATAGTCGGTTTTCAAAGCCACGCTGTTGGCATAGCCTTCTTCCGGAAGGTAGGAATAGATCTCAAGCTGAGGGGTTATATACTGTTTCTTTTTCATCTCTTGACAACTTTTTGGATGGAGACATTGTTGGGTGTGTGGATGCGGACATAATAAATGCCGGAGGGATAGTAGCTGAGGTCGAGGGTGACACTCGATGCGTCGTAGGTGTCGCGGTTCTGCAACACACGACCCTCGTTGTCGTAGATCTCGACGTGCGACATCTGCTCGGCTTCAACATGGATGATGTTCACAGTAGGATTGGGGTAGACCTTGACCTCGGAGACAGAGGAGATGTCGACGATGTCGATATCCTCATTGCTCTCGGAGTGGAAGGTGAGGGTGAGGGTGACGACACTGTCGCAACCAAAGGCGGTCTGGAGGGTGTCGGTGAGGACGAGGGTGGCGCGGCCTGTGCTGTCGAGAGTGCGACGCAGGAGTGCCGACTCGGCGGCCGACACAACAAAGCCATAGCCGCTATACTCTTCGCCAATGATGGCGGAGTCTGTCAGGTTGGTATTGGTGCCATAGTGGAGACGGATGAGGGTGACGAGCGTACTGTCGACCATCTCTACCGAATCGATAAAGGAGACAGCGTACTGGTCGTCCTCGGTGTAGACTACACCCTGCCATTCCACCTGCTCACAGCCCTCGACAAGGACGGTGTCGTTGACGGGGATGAGGTCGGGCTGGCCAAAGAGCGGGTAGCCGTCGTGGACCTCCTCGAGGTCGCTGCGCCAGGTCTTGTACTGGCCACCGTCGGCATTCTGCTGACGCACCCAGCGGTTGAGGACGCGGGTGAGGTTGTTGACGCCATAGACGGGCTGGCTAATGGTCACAGCGTTGCCCTTGCCACGGAACGAGGCGTTGTCGCTGAGGTTGGCGCTGGCAGCGGCGACACCCACTGTCTGAGCGGCATCGGAGGCAGCATAGTAGTTGTGGTTGGCGGAGGTGTTGTTGCTCAAGGCTCCGGCCACACCGCCATGCACACCGGCATTGCGCATCTTACCGTAGGCGTAGTTGTTCTCCAGGATGGTGTTCTCGGCGTAGCCCACAATACCGCCAACGCGCTGCTGATGCTTGGCTTCGGCCAAGAGGTGCACGTAGTTGTTGGCAAGGACAGACGACGATCCGTTGGAATGGAAGAGGAGCATACGGGTACGCGGGGCCTCGCCATCGAGGTAACCGGCAATACCGCCTATGTAGAGGCCGCTCATGCGCGAGATGTTGAGCGCACCACTGTTCGTCACAGAAGTCGCAGTGCCGTGGCCCACCATACCGCCACTGTAGACGGCGTCGCCCACATACTTGGCAGCGGTTTTGGAGTTGGTGATAACGTCGTGGCTCGAACGGCCGATGAGACCGCCGCTGACGTAGTGGGTGGTGAGGATGGAGGCGGTAGCATCATTCTCCGCCGAGTCGGAGACGGCGCAGTTGTCAATCTTGGAGTACACCGAGTTGGCAGCGAGACCGCCTACATAGTGACCGCCGCGGGCAAAGACTGCCTCAAGCTTGATGCCGCTGATCTGGGCGGTGTCGAGGTTGCCGAAGAAGCCCACATGGTACATGGAGGGTTCGTTGACGATGATGTTGCGGATAACCACATGCTGGTCAGCTGCCAGCGGGACGGTCGAGGAGTCGGTGACCACGCTGGGCTTGCCGACGCCGATGAAGCGGCCGCGGAAGCCATACTGCTGGGTGCCCACGGGCGACCAGAGGTAGTCCTGCATATCGTAGGGCTCGCCGTTGTCTTTCTGGTGGATGAAGACCTTGTTGAAGTAGAAGGGACGCACCTGCTGGCCGTTGTAGCCGTTGACGACACTGATGAGCCAGGCCAAGCCGTTTTCGTTGTAGATGTGCACATCGCCATCATAGGTGGTGACATAGCCTGCGGCTGCATCGCCGGCGTTGGCGCGGGTGGTGTAGTCGTAGTTGGCATCGTGCACGGCGTGGGCAGCGATCTCGGAGTTAACCTGGTCTTTCCAGTAGTTGTTGGGACCGTAGTAGGCCACCACGTCACTGTTGCGCGAGGGAACCACATAGCTGGCAGTCTGCGTATAGTAGGGGTCGAAGTCCCACATGATGAACTTGGTGCTTTCGCTGCGCGGGTTGGTGGTCAGGCGGATGATGTCGCCCTCGCAGAAGAGGAGGTCTTCCAGTTCGTGGCCGGTAACCGTCTCGACGCCGGTGCTGGGATCGACGTTGACCACCTCCTGATAGACATAGTCGTTGTCGTCGCCGACCACGCGGGCATCAATGGTACCTGCATTGCGGTTGACCCACACTTTGGGCGTAATCTTGATGGCCTTGTAGTTGCGGGTACCCAGGGCCTTGACGCTGGAGTTGGTGTCCGTCCAGCCGTTGGCGCTGCCGTCGAGGATCGGCACGAAACGGTCGGGATTGTCGACGTCGATCTTCTTGAGGGTGACCTTGATGTCCTTCTTGAGGGTGCAGAAGCCCGAGACATCCTTGGCCTCGACGTGATATTTGAGGGTATCGGAGAACTCGTGGGGAGTCATGGAGACGTGGGGGGTGAGGAGGGTGTCGGCAATGGCGTCGATGTAGTTGACGTAGTTGCCACCCTTAACCTGGCTGATGAGGGTGTTGTTGACCACAGCGGTGGTGCGGGTCTTGTCGGAGGAACCGCTCCAGGTGTAGGTGTAGGGGAAGAAGCCGCCCTGGACACGGTAGATGATTTCATCACCGCCGGTGGGGCAGGTGGCGGACACCAAGGGCTGGTAGGTCAGCACATCGCCGGCGTGCAGCGTGCCGTCGTTGTTGTAGGGCAGGTCAACATCGGCAACCTGGTGGTGGAAGGTGGCGCAGCGGTGGAGGAAGATGCGCGAGTTGTCGACATTGTACTCGTAGAAGACGTTGTAGCCTTCGTCGGAGACAAAGTTGTTGTTCACGTGCGTGGCCTGCAGGAGGTCGGTGAACTTGTGGCCGAAGGCGAAGCGGATGGTGTCGCGCACATGCTCGCCGGGGAACCACTTGCTGATGCCGATGAGGGTCTTGTCGGGCAGGACGGAGACCATGTCGATCATGTCGCTCTGTTTGTCCTTCATGACAGCGTCGCCGGCATCGGGAGTGCGGGTGAGGAAGACGTTGCGCTTTTCGGCAGTCTTGGTGTAGTTGGTGTCGACCATAAAGCGCACCACATGGCCTGCGGCATCACTGAATTTGGTCCAATAGGGGGTGCTACCACTATAAATATAGTTCTTCGTGATGTTGACAGCCGTGGCCTTGTGCGAGGGATTGAGGGTCACGTTGCCGCTGTCGACATAGATGGCGCCGTTGGTGGGATGGTCGACCACCTGGGCCGGGACGAAGTTGTTCTCGATGTCGACCGAGTTGACAAAGACAAGGTTGCCGCCCTTGGTGACGCTGACGGCGCTGCCGCGGCGCTTGATGTCGGTGTCGGTGTAGGCGTTGTAGTTGCTGTGCAGCGAGGTGCCGTTGGCCAGGGTGACGGTGCCGCCGTCATGCACGGCGATGATGGGGCCGTAGACCTGGTTGGTGTCAAGGCGCTTGTGGGAATCGAGGGCCGGGGTGTTCAGGGTGGCGTTCCAATACTCGGGATACTGGGAGCCGGACTCGCCGGTGATACGGCCCACACTGCCACCGCCGAAGTCGACGAACGTGGCGCTGAGCATACCGTCGTCGGTGCTGACGTCGAGCATCGTGCCGCGGAACACACCGCACTCGCCTGGCAAGTCGGAGTGGTGACCGGTGTAGCGGATCACAGGCACGGCGAAGTAGTCGACGCCGCGGATGGAGACAGCATCGGTAATCTTCATGGTGTCGATGATGGCTATGACATCGCCCTCCTCATAGATGCTGGCGTCGAAGGCCTGCATGAAGTTCTGCAGGTACTTGCTGGGACGCTTGCCAATTTTCTGGGTGTTGCCGGGATCGACATCGGCCAGCGAGCCAGGTGTGAGGTGTTTGCCGCAACGGTCGACAGAGTCGGCCGAGGCCAGGTAGATGGTGTCGCCTACCGTACGGCACTTGACGTTGACACGGATTTTGAACTTACTGGTGTCGACGGGGTTGTAGGCCGTGAAGTGGAGGTCGAGGTGACCCACCACGGTGTCGGGGTAGACCTTGTTGCCGTCGTAGGTGAGCGAAAGGTTGAGGGCTGCGAGGCCACGGCCGTCGAGCTCGCCGATGTGCAGACCCTGGCCGGTGAGGCCGATGTTGTCGTAGTGAGCGCAGGTGGCGGAAGAGCCGGACTTCTTACTGAACTGCATCGTGTCTGTCTTGGAGGCACCGGTGTAGGGCATGGCGGTCGAGAAGACGTCGGCGGCGGTGTCCTGGTTGATGGTGTGCCAACCCACAGTGGAGGTGAGGGTCGACGAGATGTTGTCCATGGGCTGCACACCCACGCGGAAGACATTGGGCAGTTCTGCGTCGATAACGGTGGCAGAGTCGCCCGTCAGCAGGAATTCGTTGGCGGCGCATTTCTCGGGCCACCAGGAGATGGAATCGAGGTAGAGCTCGCGCGAGTGCAGCGTGGCGGGCAGCACGGCCTTGCGGATGAAGGTGTTGCTGCGGCCTTCGTTGTACATGGCCAGCAGGTCGTACTCCATGTCCTTGAACTTCTCCAACAGGGTGGCGATGGTGATGGCCACGTTGATGGGCTGGTTGAGGTTGGAGTCGACGTATTGGTCAGGGACAATGGCGCCGGTGTTGGTGGAGATGTCCGAGCCGTCGTAGTTGGCACGTTTCGGCACTGCCTTGTACTCGTCGAGGGTGAAGTACACCGTGCCGAGCATGGTGCTCGAGAAGTTGGTGCTGTAGGTCAGGTAGAGGTCCATGACAGGCGAGGCGTTGACGTCCGCACCCACCTGGGCGGAGTAGAACTTCTGTATGATGTTGACGTGGTTGTTGCCGGAGATGGCGGTGCCACCCTGGTTCCACGTGCCGCTGTAGGTCTCGGGCGCGAAGTAGGTGTTGGGCCCGGAGGATTTGAAGTTCTTGCCGGAGGTCATCACGAGGCCGAAGGTGGTGGCGGGGTTGTCCTGAATGAGTTTCACGCCGCGGAGGTCGGACGACGAGGAGCCTGACGCGAGGGCCGGCTGCTCCCAGGTACCCTGGGCGGGGTTGGTCTGAGCCTCATTGGGGTTGTCGCCTACGTCGGCCCAGCTGACGGGATGCCAGGTTCTGTCGACGAAGCGCAGCACGGCGTTGTCGTCCTCGATGGTGACGCCGTCGGTGCCCAGACGGTAGTAGTGGCCGGGCGTGGTGGGCGGCAGGACGAGCTCGGCATGGGCCAGAGCCAGGTCGTAGTTCCTGCTGGTGGAGTCATCGTAGAGTTTAACCTTCTTGTCGTCCTGCGGCAGCAGCTCGGGCTGGGCGTGGGCCAGCAGCACGGCGAAGCGCGTACGCTTGCCCTGGCCGACGCTCCACACGCGGTAGGAGTTGCGGAAGTTGTTGTACGGGTACTCGGCAAGGCTGCAGTCGATGCCGGCATGATCGCAGCTGTCCCACACAATGGTGGTGCCGCTCTGCGAAGCAATGACAAGGTTGGAGTCGGCGCAGGAGGCCATGAATCCACCGTCGGTAGCGTTGACGCTGCCGTACTTGGCGCGGGCCGTCACCACGGCGTTGGTGCCCGTTTCGGCAAAGAGGTAGCCGAAACCTTCAACAAAACCGTAGCCTCCCTCGGTGGTCAAGATGTCCACATTGACACCGTTGTTCACCACCATGGCGGCATACTTGTTGGTTTCGGGATCGATGACGTACAGGCGGTCGCACACCTGCATATCGTTGCGGCACTGGCTGGGGTCGTTGACGATAAGATTCTGATTGGTGGTGTGCACCAGGTTGCCGTCGCCGTCAAGTTCGTCCTTGTAGAAGTGCAGCTGGGCCACCTCGGTCATCACAGCGTTGAGGTCGATGACGTTGTATCCGCGCACCTTGACGGTGTCCACACGCATGATGGTCAACTGCTGCGAGGGATAGGCCGAGGCGGCGTCCGTGGCACCGCTGTAGAAGATGGCGGTGTTCCAGAGGTAGAGCTCGTCGGCGCGCTGGATGGAGCGCAGGGTCTTCGAGGCATGGCACGAGCCGAAGTCCACGGCGCCGTAGTTGTAGACATGGATGCTGTTGTGCACATCGCCGCCCTGCACCGAGGTACCGGAACCGATGATGGAGTTGGCGATGTCCATGGTGGGCAGCGTGCTGGTGGAGGAACCCTGGGTGTTGTAGCCTTCGCCGTCGACGTAGATACGGCTTTCGCCGCCGTAGAATCCGGGTACGCGGAAGTCGAAGCTGCCGTCATTGCTACCCCAGTTGGCGCCGCCGTAGACCGAGGCGTCGAGGATGACGTGGCCGGGCGTCAGCGCCGGGCTGACACCGTCGGTCTCGCCGGGCTTGAAGTTGGTATAGCTGTCGACGCTACCGGCAATGTCGCGTTCCCACACCTTGCTGTTCTCGATGGCCTTGGAGCCCACATTGACGTACACCGAGCCATAGGTGTTGCCCTGGTAGCCGGCACCGTAGACCGAAGCCTTGACGATGCCGCCGGCTATATTCAAGATAGAAGAGGGACGCAGGGTGGTGTTGGCTGCCGGGTCGGCGGAGGTGCCCTCGGCACACTCGGCGGGGTAGCCGTCGTTGACGCGTTGGCTGCCGCCGTAGACCGATTCCTTGACGTCGCCGCCGTCCATGTTGAGCACCTTAAGGCCATAGACCAGCTGGTCTTCCTTGCCGCTGGCGCCGGCATAGATGTTGTTGTCGAAGGTGCCGCCGTGCACGTTGACCACAATGTAGGAGTACTTCGTCGGGTCGTTGTAGGCCGTGGCCATGGTCTGTGCTGTGTCGGGGGTGCGGTAGTTGACCACGCCGTCCTCGCCCTCGTCCACCTGCGTGGTGATATGCTCGCCGAGGTCGTTGGTCTTCATGCGCCAGGTGGTACCCATCAGGCCGCCGCCGAAGAGGTTGGAGTCGACGTGGCCGTCGTAGAAGTTGACCTCCACAAACTCGGTGTTGGGCAGGGTGTTGCGCTTGGGGATCCAGATGTGGGGTGCGTCGCCGAAGGGCTGCACGGAGTAGTCGTAGTCGCCGTTGCCGGCGCCGTAGATGGAGCCGTACTTGCCGGAGTGCACGTTGACCACACTGCGGAAGACATTGCCCGTATAGTCGTTGCCGCCGAAGACCTGGAAGGCGTTCTGTGCGCTGCCGAGGTCGGAGCCCTCGAGGGTGAGGGTGGCGGTGCCGAAGACGTGCGAGCCCCAGCAGCCGCCGTAGATGGCGTCGAAGGGTTCGGTCCAGGTGTCGTAGACACGTATGTTGGTGTTCTCGACGTCGCCGCCGCGGCCGCCGCCGTAGGCCTTGGCCGAGGCCAGGTCGTTGGCGTGGTGCAGGTGCACATAGGTGCCGCCCTCGACGCCGTCGCTGTGTTCAGGCTTGGCCACATTGCCGCGGTGGGTCTGCTGCAGGTGCTCCCAGTCGCCCTCGCCGCCGCCATAGACGGCGCCGGAAATGGTGAGGTCGGCAGTGAGCTTGGCGGGGCACACACGGTCGTTGACCTCCACGCGCGTGGCGCGGCAGTCGCCCATCGAGCCACCGCCATATACATTATTATCAATATGGCCGCCGTAGAGGTTCACCATGGTGGAGTCCACGAAGGGCGAACCCGCGCAGCTGTCGGCCACGAGGTTGGCGGCGTTGTGTTCCGAGCGGAAAGCGTAGACGGCGTATTTGTCCAAGCCCCGGTAGTCGTAGTCGTAGCGGCCGTTGGAACCGCCGTAGATGTTGTTCACCTTGCCGCCGCTGACGTCGATACGGGTGTTGCCGTAGACGGTGCCGCTGATGTCGTTGCCGCCGTAGACGTAGTTGATGCCTTCGGCCTGGGTTTTGCGGATGTCGATGTAGGCCATACCGCGCACGTCGGCCTTGCGGCAGCCGCCGAAGAGGCTGTCGGTGATGGTCACATTGTCGGTGTTCACCAGCACGTAGGTGGACACGCCGTTGACCTCCTCGTCGCAGATGTCGAGGAAGTCCTCCGAACCGTTCATGCTGCCGTTGTTGCCGCCGCCGAAGACGCTCTTCACCTTGCCTTTGGTGAGGATGATGTCGGGCACGCAGCTCTCCATGTTCTCGCGGTTGTTGCCGCCGAAGATGGTACCCACGGTCAGCTGGTCGGTCTTGCTGTTGAAGAGGATATGTACGTTCTCGCGCACACCCACGCCGTTGCCGCCGCCGAAGACGGTGTCGATCATACTGGTGTTGTCGGTGTTGATGTCCACGAAGACGGAGGTCTGCAGGGGCGTCACCTCGGTGTACTCGAAGTGGCACACGGGGCCGGGCACGAGGCTGCCGACGTTGTCGTAGTTGTAGTCGCCGTTGCCGGAGCCGTAGACGCATTTGATCTGGACGGAGTCCTCCAGGAGGAGGTAGGTGGAGTAGGCGGCGTTGTAGGTGCCGTCGCCGGCGTCGTAGTTCAGGGGCGTGCCGTCGGAAGCCTTGTAGTCGGCCTCGCTGATGGCCGCATGGACGAGGTTGCCTTCCTTGTCCCTCACCTCGGGCAGCGAGTAGGCGCCGAAGCTGTTGAGCGAACCCATACAGTCGTTGCCGGCGTAGAGGGAGCCGAGGATTATGGTCTTGCCACCCACGGCGGCATAGCCGCAGCCGTAGAGGTAGGAGAGGTAGCCGCCGCCGTAGGCGTTGCCGTCGCCGTAGTTGAAGCCCACACCGTGGTGCGTCTCGCTGCCCACGACCGTGTTGCCGCTCATCTGCACGTGGATGGTACCCTTCTGGTAGCCGCCCAGCACGTTGAGGTTGCGCTCCACGCCGCCGACGGAAATCTTGGGATTCGAGCCGTCGAGGAAGCCCACGTGGGCTTTCACGCCGCCGCCGTAGGCCGAGAAGAGCACCTTGCCGCCGTTGAGGTAGAGGTTGGTATGGTTGTGCGTGGGCACCAGGAGGCCGACGTATTCGTCGTGCGGGTCGTAGGCCTCGAGGTTGTAGTCGCCCAGCAGGTATTCGTCGCCGCCCAGATAGCGGCCGTTCTTGCTGCAGTGGTAGTAACCGTCGCTGCCGCCGTAGACGTCCTGCAGCACGAGGGCCTTGCGGTCGATAACGGCATAGGAACCTTCGCCAAGCTCCGAGCCCACGTCGCCGCTGATGTCGTTGCCGCCGTGGGCGTAGCCGAACACACCGCCGGAGAGCCACAAGGCGGTCGAACCCTTGACGTTGGCCATGCGGCAGCCGCCGTAGATTTGCTCAACAATGATGCGCGAGCCGGGTTCGCTGTGCACCACGGTGCTGATGGCCGTGGGACGCTGGAACTTCCAGCCCGCAAAGGCCACCTCGGCGCTGTCGCGGATCATGGGCACGGTGTGGTAGTCCAAAGCGAAGTTCATGTCGCCGGCGTTGCCGCCGCCATAGACGGCGCTGATGCCGCCGGCGGTGAGGTTGAGGGTGGCGATGGTGGCCATGGCGGCACGGTTGTTGCCGCCGAAGAGCACACGGATGTTATAGCGGCCGATCTCGGTGTTGAAGCGGTCGGGGCTTTGGTTGACGAGGTTGTCGTAGTTGTCCCACTCGTGGCCGGACTCGGCCGCGGCATTGTAGAGGGGCTTGTCCACCAACGCGCCGTCCACCCACTGCTTGGTGATGGAGTCGTTGTCGAAGATGAAGTTGGCGCCGGTGCAGTTCACCGTGCCCACGGGACGGTTCACGTCGGCCATGTTGCCGCCCAGGTAGCAGGTGTCGATCATGCCGCCGGTGATGGTGACGTTGGCATGCGAGCCGTCCACCAGGTTGCCGCCGCCGAAGAGGTAGCGGATGCCAAACTGGCGGCCGTAGCCGGTGAAGTAGGTGTTCTCGATGCCCTTATGGGTGGTGAGCTTGGTGTTGTGCACATTGACAAAGACCGTGGAGGTGTTGGCCACGGAGCCGCCGTAGTTGTTGCCGCCGAAGACGGTGAAAATCGAGCCGCCGTAGATGTCCATGGAGACGGCATTCGTGGGATTGTTCACCTCGTTGGAGGTGACGCCGATGAAGGCGTTCTCGGCACCGCCGAAGAGCGAGTCGATGACGATGTAGTCGTTGCCGGCATGGCCTTCAACGCCCACGGTGATATGGGCCGTGCGGATGTAGGGCACGGTGCCCATGTACTGCTTGTCGCCTTCATCCATGCAGGTACCGCCGTTGCCGTGCTCGCTGACATCGGTCTGCGCGGGGTCATAGGAGCCGCCGCAGCGCCACTCGGGCAGGTAGCGGAAGTCGAAGTCGGCCACCAGGTCGGCGGGGTCCCAGGCGGCGTTGGCATAGGGTGCGTAGTCCGCCGTGCTGATGGCCTGGGCGGAATAGGTCGCGTAGTCGGCAGGCAGCGAGTTCCACTTGTAGACCTTGCCGTTGAAGAAGTAGGCCTGGTACTCAAGGTTGGTCTTGCCGCCGTTGTGCAGGTAGGGGTCCACGAGGGAGTCGGTCACGCCGTCGGCGGCCTTCACCACGGCGGGGTTGATGCCCTGGTAGGTATAGTAGCCGCAGCCGCCGCCGTAGGCATAGCCTATGTGCACGGGGTGCGTGGCGTTGGTCTTCTCGGTGCCCAGCTTGATGGTGGCACCCACTTTGCCCTGCACCCAGCCGGCGATGTCGTTGCCGCCGTAGAGGGCGTAGATGGAGTCGGTGCTGTGCACGGTGACGTTGGTGTTGCCGCTGACGTTGGCCATACGGCCGCCGCCCACCACATAGCCCTTGATGACGGGGGCGTGAGTGGGTTCGGGGAACGGCGCATGGTCCACCTCGGGGGAGAATTTGAAGTAGACGCTGTCCTTCTGCACCACACCGTTGGTGTAGGTGACGGTGTAGTAGATCCAGCCGCCGCTGGAACCGGTATTGGGCACGCCGGTGCAGCGCACGCGGAACTGGCCGCCCACGGTGGCGGTGTCCACCCAGCGCAGGGCGCTGCGCGTGATGCTGAACCGGCTGCTGGCCACGGCGACGGTCTGGTTCTGCTCCTCAGGCACGCCGTACTGGCGGTCGAAGGGGGCACTGTCCCAGTAGTAGTAGCGGCGGGTGGTATTGATACCGGCGCTGCCGTAGCCCGGGTCGATGCGCTGGCGGTAGTTGCTGTTCATACCGTAGCGGTTGATTTCCTCTATGTACTCGTAGTAGCCCTCCCTGACGGGCACACCGCCGGCGGGAATGGAGAGCTGGGGCGTGGCCAGGAGCTCGTCGCCGAATTTGAGGGTGTCCCTGTTGGCAGTGAGGTCCGTCAGACCCTGGCCGGCGGGGAAGTCGACGCTCTTCTCGTGGTAGTACACCCAGACGGGCAGGTACACCGCGCCCTGGCCGGCGGGACGCCACGTGGTATCGCTACCGGGGCTCACGACGGGAACGGCGTCGCAATAGGTGTACACATTGTCGGAACGGCGCACACGGGCTTCAGGACGCGAATAGGTGTCGCCCGACATGCGCCACACGCCGTTCTCAGGGTCGGCCTCGTGGCCCGTGGTGTCGTACATGACCCAGTAGTAGGCCTCGTGGCGCTGACCGTTACGGTAGGTGATGTCCGTGATGGCGGCGCCGATATCCCAGTTGAAGAACTTGGCATAGTAGGCCGTCGAGGCTCCCACCTCCACCTTCTCCACACGCAGCGAGTTGCGCGTGCCGATGAGGTAGTAGCGGTAGTTGCCCCACTCCTGGTAGTAGTAGCCCGTCAAACCCGTGCGGCTCCACACGCAGTAGCGGTTGAAGTTGTTGGAATCGACGTTGACAATACGGGGATTGTTGGCATCGGTCTCGATGTCGAGGGCAAGATAGTACTGACCCACATGTGTGTGCAGGTTGACAGGAGTCTGGTCGTGGATCTCCGAACCATAGCTGCTGCCAGCCAGCAACACTGCGGTCTCGTGCGGACTCTCCTCGGGGCCTTCAAGCCACTTGAAGAGTCCGTTGCTGAGGGTGTAGTGCAGCGTGGAGCTCTCGCCCGCAATCTCTTCGTCGCGCTGAGCGTGCACATTCACAGGCAACGCCACCACGGCAACGAGCGCCAACAAGGCCAACGCCTTGATAAAGGTAGTATGGGATAGACGATGTTTCATATTCTCCATTATAGGTTTCTTTCTGTTGGTTTCTGTCATTTTTTGTCCTTTTTTCCGACATATCGGCACAATTCACCCTATGCACATTACACCCGCAAAATCATGATATATAATAATATATATCACGACCCTACTATATGTCCAATTTGCAAATGTACAAAAAAAATCCAACTCGGCAAACAATTAACAAGAAATTAACAAAATTTCCTTCGCCCCCACCCCCCGACCAAAACCGCACCCGACAGGTATCCGATACGGCCGTTCTTATATTGTTCTTATATTGTTTACATATTGTTCGCATATTGTTCCTATATTGTGGATATAAGAACAATATAAGAACAATATGTAAACAATATAAGAACAATATAAGATATGCCGTATCGGGGGCGTCTCAGGTGGGAGGAGGGTGGGCCGGCGGGCCATTTTTGCCGGCGGGACGCCGGCGCTCCACTCATGCCGCATTATGGAGCGCCGGCGTCTCGCCGGCAAAAATAGACCGCCGGCGCTCCACTTGGCCGCATTATGGAGCGCCGGCGTCCCGCCGGCAAAAATGGACCGCCGGCGTCTCGCCGGCAACGCCCCGTGCCGGGGCGACGCCCTCCCCCGTGTCGGGGTATAAAAAAAGCCCGCAGGGGCATAAGATTGGGATTCTTATGCCCCTGCGGGGCGTTGGTTTTTTGGGGGGCCTTATCGGGGGCGTTGCCCCCGCCTAAGATCTTATGCCCCCTCCGGGGGCGGGGAAACGCGGCATGCCGCGTCTCTACAGACGGGGAAAAATAAACCCCCGCACGGGTTGGCCGTGCGAGGGTTGGGATTGGTGCCGGCGGGACGCCGGCGCTCCAGGCGGGGAGACGCGGCATGCCGCGTCTCCACATTAACTCTTAACTCTTAACTCATAACTCTTAACTCTATTCGTAGTCGCCGATGATGACGTCGGTGCTGCCGTTGAGGATACCGGCGTTGCCGCCGCCGTAGACGTTGCCTTCGACGGTGGTGCGGTTGCCGCGGATGTCGACGGTGGTCTTGCCGTTGCCGTGGCCCTGGGGGTGGTCGCCGTCGACAGTGCCGACGGTGGTGGTGACGGCCGTGGGACCGTAGCCGGCGCCGTAGACGTTGCCGTTGAGGGTGGTGGTGCAGACGCCGTCCTCACTGAGGGTCTGCACGGTGGGGTTGCCGTAGACCGGGGCCGCCGAGCCGCCGCCATAGACGTTGCCGAGGATGAAGACGCGGTAGGGGGTGCCGGAGGTGTTGGTGTCGGAACCGATGATGACCTTGGGGTTGGCGTAGACCGTGGCGGTCTGGCCGAGGCCGCCGCCGAAGACGTCGGAGGTGAGCTCATCGTTGACGATGTGCACCACGGGCGAGGTGATGGTGGTGTCGGAGGGACGGTAGAAGGCGTCCTTGCCGCCGCCGTAGACGTAGTCGAGGCGCACGTCGGGGCAGGAGGGGTCGGGCTGGATGTTGACGTTGACGTTGATGGTGCCGAGGATGTTGCCGCCCTTGTTGGAGCCGCCGAAGAGGCACTTGGTCTGGCCGCCGTAGAAGTTGACGGTGACGTCGCCGTCGATGACGCCGCCGGCCTTGTTGCCGCCGAAGATGGTGTCGTATTCGCCGCCGTGGACGTTGAGGACGATGTCGCCGTTGATGTCGGCGTTGCGGGCGCCGCCGTAGAAGTTCATGAACTTGGTGCCGCAGACGAGGTCGATGGTGCCGCCGTTGCCCACTGCCTCGTTACCGCCGCCGAAGGTCTCGCTGTTGATGAGTTCGCAGGGGCTGACGGGGGTGAGGTCGATGGAGGTCTTGCCCTCGATGATACCGCTGGTGTTGGATCCGCCGAAGACGTCGTAGACGATACCGCCCTGGACGCTCACCGCGACGTTACCGGTGCTGGTCATGTTGGCGACGGTGGACTTCTTGACGTTGGCGGGGAGGGGTTTGCCGGTAGAGGGGTCGAGGGTGTGACCGTCGCCGCCGGCGAAGGCCATGTAGACGCGGCCGCCCTCGATGGTGACATCGTTCTGCAGCGTGTTGGCCGCACGGCCACCGCCGTAGACATACTTCACGGTGTTCTCATCGCAGTAGTGGATCACCACCTTGGAGAGACGCGAGGTGTCGCCGGGCCAGGCGGGGTTGCCGTTGTGGCTGGGGTCGAGGCGCTGGGTGATGTACTTCTTGTTGAGCTTGGTGAGCGCGGCACCGGTCCAGCCGGGAGCGTCGACGGAGGGGTCGCCGGTGAGGACGCTGGCCTGGTTGCCGCCGCCGTAGACGCCCAGCAGGGCGTAGTTGGCGCTGTCGGAGGCATTGGTCTCGTTCAGGAGGTCAGCCTTGTCGCTGTCGGTGAGGGTGGAGATGGTGGGGCAGGTGTTGGCACCAGCGTGGCCGGTGTGCCACACGTCGACCCGCATCACGCCGAGGGGCGAGGAGCCGGCGTCGTTGCCGCCGAAGACATTGCCCGTGTTCTCG